>Ga0209700_103473_pt1 | contig 30110 bp, 14 predicted proteins | sample SiratroredBW_FD_187528 | JGI IMG/M metagenome (GOLD analysis project Ga0209700, IMG submission 187528) | Root nodule microbial communities of legume samples collected from California, USA - Siratro red BW (SPAdes) (version 2) | ecosystem: Host-associated > Plants > Roots > Nodule | place: USA...
AAAAAATTTTATATATAAAAATATATATATATATATATATATATATATATATAATTTAAAAAGTCATATATTTAAAATAAATATATATCATATCACCAAGATTTAGTACTCTCATGTATTAACAAAACGAATGTTCACATGTGGACATGGACCGGGAGCCGCACTCGTCAATAGCAAAACCATAGACGGCACACATAAAAGCAAGAGCTAATAAAAACTATATAAATTATTAAATAATTTAATATATGCGACATAGTTAACAAAGGTACATTTATACTTATTTTTCTCCTAATGTAAGAAAATACTTTTTATATAGAAAATTATTATTATTATTTTATAAAAATATAAAATAATTACTTTAAATATAAAATATTCTAAATATGCAATGTGGAGCACACGAAATATCTTGTTCTGGATCGAGAATAATGAAAATGGTGAGTTTCACAATGACTATTCTCCCATGTGTTTCACGTGGAGAAGGATGAAACATGACTCATTAGTTGGTAGAAAAATCTACTCATTATACAAAATAAAATTTATTTTATATATATATATATATATATATATATATATATATATATATATATATATATATATATATAAACTTTTAGGTAAGAGTATTTATAATATGTTTCAAAATTTTTAACTACATTAACTAGTTATTATAGTACAGAATGTGTTTAGTGTTGTGAATTTCCATTATATATATATATATAATGTAGTTCAAATAGTTTAGATTATACATTTTTTAAAGGATTTATACGTCAAAATACTCTTTACACTTTTAAAGTTGATAGTAAAAGAGAGTTGATTGTAAAAGACCACCCGTGCATGGTTCAATTTAAATTGTCAATTTCTCCCCTGTAATGAGATAAGGAGATTTATGTTCTTTTTTTATTCTATTTGTTTGTTTTTCTTTTGCCTTCCGTTAATATAAAATCCTAAGTCTTATCTAATTTCAAGAATTTTAAGAAAATTAATTATTACAAAATAAAATAATACTTCACACTTTAAAGATAATAACAAAAAGTATATATTCCTAAAAATAGAAGAAAAACTTTTAATACCAAGTTAATATTTATATGTAATTTTTTCTTACAAACTCATTTTTTAAATACATGTTTTAATTTGATTGTAGATATCCGTATGATGAATTTAATAACCCAAACAACTTGAACCGAATCAAACAGAAAAAATCCTACGAATTTGAATTTTAAAATACAAATTTGATGGTACTAATTTAAGTAAACTAGAACATGTACCATTTTTTTTAAGTTTTATGCAATATATTTCAATAAATGTTTTTATTTAATTAATAGACCATGTAATCCACTTGAACAAATTCAAATATAATGGGATAATCTTGGTTCAAATTGTTAAATTAAAAAATATAACTAAACCAAAATTGATACAATATTGATCGGTTTAAGTATAGAATGTGCCCCCATAATTTAATTATAAACAACTTTCTTCAAATATATTTTAATTAGTATTAATTTTAACAAAGTCAATAACTTCCTAAAACATATCAAATTCAGTGTCTGTTTGCTCTAGATTGCTCTAGATGTCATTGGATAAATGAATGCTTTCACGGTTCATCAAATTGTGCGCATACTTTAAAAAATCTTTTGCTATATTTCTACCTTTTTTTTTTCAGGTTCGACTAGGAAACAAAAAAATAGTATTAAAAATCAAAGTTGAATAATGCCAGAAGAATTTAACTTTGATTCCTGCGTTCGATTCCTTAGTTGTTTTATTATGTTAGGTTTAGAAAGAAAAAAAAAAGAAATAAAATACATTTTTAAGTTATTTAATATGAAAGAAGAATGACAGAAAATGTGTATAAAAAATGAGAAAATAATTGAAATAAAATAAGTTGTATGATAAGTAAGTATAATTTTGTCTTTAAATCCTACAAAACCTTTCTCTCTTTTTCTTTCTAAAATAAGAAGAGAAAATTGGGGTGGAACAAAAGAAAATAAACCTTTTAATATTTTCTTTTCCTTTTTTTTTTTTCTCTTCCTTCTTTTCTTTTTCACCTAAACCCTATTCACTGAATCCGAGTTCCAAAAACATTCTCCAAATCCAATGCATGTTTAAAAAGCGTTTAATCATCAGTTAATCATGTATGAAAATAATGTTGCATAGGATTCAGAGACCCATTTCTCCGAAACAAAAAGTATTAGATTCTGAATGACATTAATATATAAATAAACCCATCAAATATACAACCAATGAATTCCTGCGAAGAATGCCTAGATTCTGTGTCTATGAACATATTCAGTATCCTTTCAGTGCTAAAGATACACCCATTTGTCCCCACCAACCAATCAATAAAATCAACCACTCTAATTCCCTGTGCTCAGTTTCTGAGACCTAAACCTGCTAGCAACATTTTCTATAATCAAAAGTCAGATTCAAAGCTTTTTCCCTTAAAGCATGCTTTTGTACATCATCATACCAAAAACAACCAATCAAAACTGTTTCTTTCTCCTATGCTGGTGCCTACACAGCTAGAGTGTACCTTTATAGGATATTCTCAAAACATACTTCTCTTTTCTCCAAAAGGGTTTCTGTATAATATCTTGATTTAGGCACTGAAGCAGCACCAAGACCCTCAAGTAGTGACATCACATCCATGGTGTCATCTAGGTAGTATCTAGCTTTGCTTGGTTTTTGTCCAACAGTGCATGCAAAGATTTCTGGTGCTGAGGAGGAGGTAGCACTGTAAGGTCTGGTTAAAATGCTCTCAAACATATCCTCATCAGACCTATCATCACCAATGCACAGTACAAAATCTGGCAATTTACCCTTCTTGGTTAGGGTAGAAAGAACTTCCTGTGCAACTAACCCTTTTGTAATGCCCTGTAATGCATTGCTTAGTCAATATAAGATTTTGAGAAAAATAATAACTTGAGATGAGAAGAGATAAGTATAGAGAGAGAGACCTGAGGCTTGACTTCAATAATATGTTGTCCTTTTTTCACAACAACAGGCTCATTTGCAAGTACATTTTCAAGGTGATCCAGCAGCTCCATGGCTTGCCATGATCCAAAATCAGGATCTGCATCACGGTAATGCCATACCAAGGCACTCTCTTTGGTCTCTACAGAGGAGCCGTCTGTGGCCTCCATATAAGATCTCATCACAGGTTCAGCAATCCTTTTCCATGCAAAATCCGTATCTGCATGACTCGTTTGCCAACTAGCATGCTTACCCCACCTATGGTAAAGATCAAACAAGAATACCATCACCTTAAAGAACTTGACAGTGACATGATAAACATGTACCACAAGGAGAATTTAAATTTACTAACACACCCACATGAAAATGTACTAAAAGGTGTATTCAAATTTTCACAGTACACAACATTATAAGCCAATGCTGTTAGTCTTGGATAAAAGCCACTTTCATTTTCACTTCTTTTTTTTTTCTTTTAAAGGCTATATTCAGGTACGGTTAAAGTCATTTAAGGGAAGTAATTATGATTAGTAGTTGAATTTGACATAACCAAATGTAAATCACTAACCTTATAAAATAACCATGCTCAGCTGCTATACCAAGATTCTCACACTGATCAAACCATTCACTCAATGAACTTTTTCCCCTGCCACTAACAATAAACACAGTGTTGTTAACATCACTGCAAAGATTATTTAGCACAGATATGACTTCAGGACTGGGGGCTTTCACAATGGATGCTTGAGGTACAACTGTACCATCATAATCCAAAAAGATTGCCCTGCAACTGCTCCTTTTATATGCAGGGACAATATGGTCTATGGATAGCCTCCTGAAACTAGGAGACAGAGACAAAATTCTGAAGTTCAGACCAAAACCAATGCCCCAGCAACAGTTCCTATAGTGATCCTTGCACGAAAGCACCAGATCTTGCTCAAAGCTTCTAGCCCAGTAGGCCACATCATGAGAACTAACATATCTGTAGTGCTTCTCATGTCGAAGCTGCTTCTCTCCATCAGGCATTGTGATTGCCAAATTTAGTGCTTCGGCTACTGCATCAATATCCCAAGGGTTTACCCTTATTGCCCCACTAAGAGATGGTGAGCAGCCTATAAACTCAGAAACAACAAGTGCACTTGCACGCGGGGAGTCTGAAGCAATTTCTAAGGCTTCATCCATTTTAGCACTTCCCTGCCTACACACAGTGTACTTGTATGGAACCAAATTCAAACCGTCACGAACTGCATTCACAATGCAACAATCTGCCAAAGCATAATAGGCTGCCTTCTCATAGAAAGGAACGTGGTGATCAAGGATGATGATAGGTTCATAACTTTCCAAACCAAACCTTTCATTTATCCTTTTGGCAGTAGTGTAAGCCTCCTCCTTTGCATTCTCAACGTCTTTATCAGCAGTACTTGAGGGGTTTAAAATTTGGATCAGTATTATTTCACCTTGCATTTCTGGGTATTGCTGCAGGAGTTGTTCCATAGCCAAGAACTTTAAACTGACACCTTTGAATATGTCCATATCATCAACACCAAGAATAATCTTTTTGCCCTTAAATTGCTGGTGGATTTCTCTGACTTTGTTAGAAGAGGAAGGGTGATCTAAGGCAGATTGAAGTCGACCCATGTGAATCCCAGCAGGCAAAATTTTAATGAATATTGTGCGGCCAGAGTATTCAAGCCCAATGTAACCCCTCTTGGATTCATGTTCCAAGCCTAGCATTCGCCTGCAGCAGGAGAGAAAATGGCGAGCATAATCAAAGGTGTGAAAACCAACTAAATCTGCATTAAGCAGTGCTTTCAAAATTTCACCTCTGACAGGCAGAGTTTTATAAATTTCTGATGAAGGAAACGGACTGTGGAGGAAAAAACCAAGCTTGACTCTACTACAACGCTTACGCAGAAACGTTGGAAGGACCATAAGATGATAATCATGAACCCATACATAATCATCTTCTGGATTAAGGACCTCCATGACTTTATCTGCAAATATCTTGTTAGCAGAAACATAAGCCTGCCACTGTGACCTATCAAAGCGGCGATTCCCTGGATACATGGGCAACATGTAATGGAATAGAGGCCACAGATGTTGCTTGCAGAATCCATCATGGAATTGTTTGTAGAGTTCTGGAGGAATAAAAGTAGGCAAGCAGTTGAATTCCTCCAGCAACTGAAGGGAAACTTTATCTTGCTCACTTGCATCAACATCAGCCTTCAGAGATCCCACATACACAACATCAGCATCAGGAGAGAGACCATCCTTTAACTGCCAAAAAATTGAATCTTCATCATAACTGAAGCACCATCTGCCAGATACTTTGTCCCTTTTCGCATTGAGAGGAAGAGAATTTGATACTATAATTATCTTGCGGCGGGGTTCAGATGAGAAAACACCTGAATCATCATCATCATCATTACTTTGTTTACCATCTCCATGAGACATGATTACTGGATCAGTCATAACTCGCGGAAGAGATCTGGGAGTTGGAGAGAAATTCAGCATATCCCCTGATACCAGGTCTAACAAATTCAAGCATGACCTTGCCACCATCTTTACTTTAAAAGTTTTTGAAGATATATATTAGTGTGATTAAGGAACGGGTATCTACACCTGAAAAGATCTTGAAATCCAACCAAAGAAATGCAGTAACCTGCAAACATAGAAGAGAAACAATTATTATCTATATACAATGCAGCAGTATAGAACATAAATACATTACACAGTCATACTCCACAAGTTCAGTAGTTTTCCGTATGTCACTGCTTTCAGTAGATGTGTATACACCATGGATTGATTTGAAAATGTGGAACAAATTTATGTTATTTAGACATGAGACAAACACTTGGAAAGTAATATTTGCTATGGTTGAGTCATTGGTTGTTGAAATTAGAAATCCAACAAGTGGCAGAATCATTAAATCTTACAAATGTATAAAGCAGCATGTTGGACACATAGCAATACAAATTCTTCAAGCATTTTTCAGTAATTAGCAACCATTTAATTTAGAAGAAGAAATCAGGAACAATTTGTACATTACATGAGAAATAGAAACATCAACTTAATTCTCAGTTACTAATTAGAAGAATCAAGATGACTATGATCTAAAGTTAAAGAATAGGAAAAGTAGAAACCAAGTCTTAGAAACTGTGATCCCCATATTTTCGGTATGTCTATGTTACTGTTACAAAAAAGATTAACGTTTTTGCCTTGGTAACGAGGAAACTTCCTGGAAGGTTAACTTTTACACGTTTTTTCACACACATTCTACGGTTTCAACACGACCCAGAGACCAAATACACGCTTTATGTATTCTATACTAAGATTTCAGTTTTGGGTAGGAAGTCCAAATGAAATATCAGGATATCTCTGCCCCATCCAAAATCTAGGATTTACCATTTCTTTGGGTTATTTGCTGTCCACACTAGGCCTATAATCAGGCATGCCCCTTCCTCTGATTCTGGGATGAAATATTAAGATCATGACCTTTTCAATTACAAATTTTCTGTTAAACCTTCCAATCTTCAACATAAAATAAATTGAATTCTCTGTTTCAAAAAAAAAAAAGATAAAAATCACAGATAAAAAAAAGTGTTTAGTGGGTTCAACACTAGACTTTCAGCAGAGTCAGCCAAAAATCCATAATCGTCAGAGCAAAACTAAAAGCTATCAAAGATTAAATTGCATATAAAACAAACCACACATTTACCTTAATTTATCTCAGACTCAGGCAATTAATCTCATGAAGGTCTCTTCGAATCCGAACTTTGATCACCCAAATCTACACAAGCACATTCAGATTTAATCAGAAACACAGAACAACAAACCTGAAATCAAGAGATTACTCACAATAAAAAAATACAAAAAAAAAAACCTTCACAAGTATATCTAGATTGGATTTTCACTCAAGAACATCACTTCTCAATCTCACTTTGCCTCTCATATGAAGCCTGTGAACCAGAAAGCATTTAACTCAAGGACGGCTAGGTACAACACTTTTGTAAGCAGTAAACAAATTGTTCCCTTCCATTCAAACATATATATCAATCAAACTCGGGCAAAACCCTCAATTGCTTCTCTCAATTATAAAAGGAAATAAATCCACCCAATTGCTCTAAAATGAAAACAAAAGTGTGTCATTGCCAGATAAACAGAACAGGAAGGAACATCAGCATAAAAAGTGAAATTAATAAAAAAGAAACAAGAAAAAAAATGCTGAATTAATGCAATGGTGAAGGGATAAAGGATGAAGGATGGAAACTTTTCCCCCTCAAACCATATAAGGGAATTTGAAGCACGAGTCCGATACTCGTTAATGAGGATAAGCCAAATTATTAAGCAGACTTTATCTGTCAATCATCATCAACAGGATAAGCTAAACCATCATCTTTAATTTACAATTTTACATAACCCATTACAATTTTTTTGTGTTATTACAACATTCAAAAGCATCAAGTTCAGAAACAAATGGCAGCATTTTTTTTTTCATTCATATACATTCGTTTCTGAGCAAAACACCGTCCACCGAGCAACCAGCTCCACCACATGCAAATAACAACAGAATCAAGAACACGGAGAAGAGCATGCATTTATCTCAATAGCATCAAACTGATCCAAGCAACACAAGAATAACTCACAGAAAACAGAGATAGAAGAAGAAAATCAAATCAGGTTCCAAAAACTAATGTCCCCGCAATCTCCTGAGGAATGGAAGCAAAAGGGTCTTATCCTGGAGAAGATAATTCAAACAAAAAGTGAACTGGTCAATGAAATCTGAATAGTCATTTTACCTTGTTCTTGGTTATCTCAACAACCAACAAGACCTTTTGGATATATGTACTGAAATAACTGGATATACAGGTGTGAACTTGAATTGTGAAAGGAAGTTGCAAAGAATGAAAAGAATTGTTGTCAGTGAAAATATTGTTTCTTTCCAGTTTCTAGATAAATATGAAATATGGGATAAGTGTGTTAGGTTCGAAACTGGTGAGAATTTGTACGAGTTTAATGGATTCTAACATCTAAACCGACCCCAAAGGATAAATATTATTAATAATGAAAACAGGTGTTAATTAAGTTTTTTGATTTTGATTAAAATTGAAAAAAGAAAATTACGCTGGCAATTTTGTATCCCAGGTTCCGTTTGGTTTGGGTGCCTCTGTTTTTGTCAACTTGGAAAGTGTTTTGTTCAACAAAGGACGCTGTCGGAAACAACGGATTAGAAAGTCAGAAAATAGAAGCAAAAATAGTTGGACACATTTTTATAATTATTATTTATTATTATTATTATTGAGAGAGAAGAAACAGCACAGTTGGATCTATTTCAATCTAGGTGGTCTTAAGCTGTCACTATGATCCTATTCCTCCAAATTTTACTTCTTCCCAAACTGCCCTTGCAATAAATTTTGGTGCAATCTATTAATTTTTCATCATTTGAAATTTTCAATAAATGTATCATGTGTACTGATATACATATTTGATGCATTAAATTATTACATAAATATTTTATAGGCAAAAATATTTGATTGTAACCATATCCTTTTAATTGATTTGGTGTATCAATAGGGTTTATGGTTGTTGTGATTGTTGCATCTCTATGAAGCATGCTAAAAACATGAATATTAATTTATAGTCTCAGGAGATTTACCTTATAGAGTAAGATCAGAAGAAGCTGTAACCATTACTTGATAATTTTTGGATTGGGATGATGTGATTAAATGTCTGCAAATATAGAATTAAGTAGGAAATTATTTGAATTTAATTATTTTATTCTTACTTAATTATTTCTTAAAATTAATTAATTTTTAGGATTCTATTGTGTTGGAAATATCACTACACTATAAATATGATACATTTTTACCTTTCTTGACATCCAGATACTACACTATAATTAACATTTATATTTGCCTCGGATATATACTAGATTGGTGTATAAAACATTTCTTTTTATCCTTCTCATTTGAAACTTTTTTCTTATTATGTTTTTGGATATGATTTCTTCCTGCGTGCATATAATATAATAAGATAATTTTGTCTTTATCATTGGAAATATTTTTTTATATTTTTTTTTACTTCTTAATGTAATATTTGTTTTTTCAAATACAGCACAATTTTAGAATCAAAATGAAATGAGTGAAAATAAGAAAAAAAAGTGAAATACTTTTTATTATTAACAATTTTATTTATTAATTATTATTATTATTATAATTAAAAATATAATATTAATGAATTATCTAGAACAAAATCTATTATGTTTTTGAGGTAATAGATTAGGTAGGAAATATAGTTAATTATATTAACTTTTTTTTATAAATTTTTCACTTTTAAGTGGAAAGTCATTATATATTTTTCTTTCTTTTCAAAATTAGTATGTTTATGTAAATTAATAAAAATAAATAAGAAGGGAAAAATTCCAAGACCCGAATCATTTTCCTTTTGTTTTTCGAATGATTGCACTCATATATATAACTAAAATTTTTATCTCTCTAATTTGATTTTCTTTTATTTTTTTTAAAATGATATTTGGTTAGGTTAGAAGAAATATTTCCATATATATTCTAAATAGCAAAAAGAAAAGTTGGCCAATTCTTGAAAAGTATTTACCTAAATACTTTACAAATCTTCATAGTTTTTTATATAAAAAAAGTTAGAAATAAATTACTTCACAATTTAAACAAATTTATTGAAAATTATTATAATAGATATTTATATATAATAAAATTAGTTCATATATGAATTAATCATATAAAAAGTTAATGAATTCAATATTAACTCTTGCTAATGTTTAGACAACTACTCCACAGCTAGCAATTCTTGACTGATGAGACTGGATTGGTGTGGACCTATGCATCTTTGACTTTCTCGTACTAAACCCGTGTATTTTTTCTTCTTACTTTTGTGTTTTCTAATACGGTTTTTGCACATGCATGTTCAAAACAGTAATTTTGTCTTTCTCACTTGAATCCACCTTTTTTTCTTTAATATTTTTATTTTTAAATATGATTTCTCTACGCGTATTGTATTCAATAAGATATAATTAAATATTAAAAATATTATATATAATAAATTATATGATTAAATTATTGTATTTAAATATTTTTAAGAAAGTAAAAAAAGAATTATTTAATCAAATGTATTAATTAAAAATAAAAGAGAATTATATATAATAGTAATATATTAAAATACTGAACAAAAGTTTAAGGAGTAAGGAGAAAAAGTCGAGGAATAATTTTACTTTTTTTCATTTTAAAATGATATTCTTATATTGTTTTATATACTTATGAAACTTTATTTTTCTTCATGTGAGAGTAAATCATATTATTTTTTCTATATTTATAGTATCCAATTGTATTTAATATAACATAAAATTTAATTAAATTTAGTGTAGTTTAACTAAAATGGATATAATCTATTCAAATAACATGTAATGATACAATTTAGATATTTGGATTATATAATAATAATTAATTAAATGATAAATATGTAATAATTAATTATATTTTTTTTTATTTAAATGTTTTTTTAATATTTCAAGCACAAAAAGACTTATAAATACAAATAAACTTAACATGAAGTAATTATTCAATTGTTGTACTTATTTATATCTTCTGTAGGTAGATATTTTCTCATTGTCTTTAACAAGTTCAATAATCATATTTCGAAGTCATAACTCAACTTGCAAGACAAACTAACTTCTTTCACTTCAGGAGACCAATGCTCTTTTTCTGATAAGAATATTTGATTTGACGTCTATCGTACAGTTCAGGTTAATTTTTTCTTGAATCATAAGTCTAGTATTTACTAGAAGCAAAATTGTCACTTCATCATCGTCATCATGGACCTCACTATCGATTCTTCTTATACTTTAATTGAGTTCTTATGTTGTTATTTTAGTTCTCAATAGTGTCATTAGAGCTTAGTTCCTAATTATATTTTATTGTTATTGTTGGTAGAATATTGTTGTAAGTATGTTATCTGTGGTAGTGTAAAATTTCATGTTTAGGAAATTTCTAACAAGGAAAGACTTACACTATTCATAGTTAGAAGTGTACAAGGAAAAGACAATAAAAGTTGCTTCTACCTCTATTTTGAATACAATACAAGTCTTTAAGAGAAAGTGTGCTAGTAAGTACGATAGTTACACTCCTCGAAATGTTAGTTGAAATGTTATGATCCAAGAGGCGAGTGGTTTTCATGTTAGAGAAAGGAGAAATCACTAGGACCAAGTGATTCTAGAGTCTGAACAAGAACACAGGGAGCAACCATTGACAAAATCCCAATGAAGTTAGAGGGACAATAACACTATAGTAGGAAGATTTGCTATGAGAGACAATTCAAGTTTTGTAAGGAAAAGACATCTCCACTTTAAAAAAAGGCACACTTAATGGGAGACAGATCTTACTTAAGTGTCAAGCTAGTTTTTACACCAAATAACATTTGATGGGATGCATCCTTAAGCGCATCAAGCTAGTTTTTGTATTAGAATCACAAATTAGAATTGAGTATTTAGACACATTTATTAAATTGAGGGATTCTCTTACTAATTTATCCACAAATGGGTCTTCACTTACAATTCATTAAATCTAATTGACAAAGTGAATAAAAATTTAGATTAATCATCTGATATCAACTTGAGTTACATATTCCAAAATAAGAAACATATGAAAATTGAGTTAAGGCACAAGAAAACAAGTAATTGAAAAACTAAAATATTGAGAAGAGAAAAAATGAAGAATCACGTCATTTAAGTAAACTTAAGATAAATGAGAGATTGAATCTGCACTTGAACTACTAAGACGATAAGACTCTTAAAGAAAGAATATCAAACTCCTAAGAGAGATCACAAATTTTTCATAAATTTTAAAGAATTTCAATTTATTCAAGGTTCCAAATAATTGTACAAAGAATCTGGTTATAACTAAGAAACTCAAAAACTTGGTTTCATTTAGTGTTTTCAAATTTATAAAGGATTATGATACTTTGACACTTAACAAATTTTTACAACCACCATTTTACCCTTCATTCTCTCTCTTTATTTATAGATACAAAATTTTACTTTTATAATGACTAATACCAGTATGTTGTTATATAATTTTTATGGTTGTCAAAGTATTATTTTCCATTTATAAAATAGTTCTAACAATCAATAAGCTTGAAATATTTAAGGTCACGCTTGACTCTTTATTACCTTACTCTTCTAGGAATCAAGCATAATTCATATTTTTTCTTATTTCCTTATGGATCTTGGTTGATTTTGACTACTAATTATAATTTTAGTTCAAAATTTAGACCAAAAATCAATAATATAAAGCCTTGACGGAATATTTTCAACTGAGGTTCAATAATAAATTTTCAACTAAAATTATAATTAAAAGAAAATACAAACTAAAATTACAATTAAAAAAAACACAAACCAAAATTAAAATTAAAAAATATAGTAAAAGTAAAATAAAGTAAAATCCTAGAATCATGAAGTCCAGGATAAAATAAAATAATACATATTTTTATGAGTAAAGAGACTTCTAATCGTCATTGTTATATAGAATAACAATTTATGAAATTATTTATTCTTCTCTATGTGATGTTTTCCGAATGTAATTCTACTTCTTCACATACATGTATAGAATTATAATTTTATACTTCTTATTTGAAAATAGTTTTTATTTCATTTTTTTTCTCTTCCTCAGTATAATTCTTTTCAAGTTTTTTTTGGGTTTTGGAATTATTTTTCTCTTCAACTTGCGTAACGAGTTTACTCTTTTTCATTTGAAACCTTTTTTTAGTATTTTAGAATGATTCTCACAAGTAGATCAATAATTTTACCTTTTATTTGAAACCATTTTTTTTTGTGTTTTCAAATATTATTTATCTCTTCCACCTCTGTTTAGAAACATATACGCATATATTCTATATCTTTTAAACAGTTGTTTTTATCATAATTCTTAGAAAAGTATTTACCTAAATAATTTAAAATTTTTATAATTATTTTTTTTTTCATGAACATATGCTTTGACTTTATAAATAATCAAACAAATTTTGTGAAACTATTTACATATTATAAAATTACTCCATATCTATCAATCAATTAATTATATTATATTAAAAATTAAACAATTTCATTTCAACTTCTTCTCACGCACTTTACAGATGATATTGTAATATCATTGTAAAAGAAGAAGAACAAAGAGATAAATATGTAAATATAGTAAGCAAAATACTAGGTTTGTACACAAATTAAGGAATATTTATAAATTATAATTGTCAAAAGTATTGTTCAGCTATGTTTAAATTTGATTTCTTATTTTAAATTGACATTCGTGTAAAAGAAAATTCCTTCCCGGGGGATAAAAGATCCTTTGCAAATAAAAATAACTGCTGAGAATTTGGATGCCACATAGGATTGTTGTATTTGCAATTTCAGAGGATCGTGTCCCAAGATAAAAATAAATATACTTTTTGTAAATAATAATAACACATTCTTTAATTAGTTCAAACGTGAAAATTTTTCCTTTAAGCATATTGCACATAAATCTTATATTTAAAGCATTAATACATTTTTCAAAGTCTAAATTATGTAATATTGTAATATGGAAAGTTTTGCAAGGATTAAAATTTTATTTCTTTTATATTGATTAAAGTACAACAACTCAAATATTATATGTATAATATACGAGAAAGTTTTTATTTTTATGATGATTATATTAACAATATTTCAATAGCACTAGTTAAAAAATTAATAAACAAAATATTATTAAAAAAATGACAATAAAATGTATTAGTGATATTGAGTATTATCTTTGAGAAATTATGTTTATGCAATATATACTTGTTTACAGCCATGAAAAAAAAATACATGAAAAAAAAATAGATAAAAGTATGTGATAAATAGATGATGTAATGGAGAGAAAGAGAAAAAAAAAAAAAAAAAAAAAAACGAAGGAAAAGCAGTGTTATAAAAACTATTGTACAAACAATATAATAACATGATTTACCATTTTTGTTTGCAAAGTGGGTAAAACAGACATTCCATATGTTGTTTATGAACATTAGAGGATAAACAGGAATGTTTAGAAACGGGTTAACGACGCTGTTGGAGTTGATAAATATGGTAGGAAAGTAAGTCATCACGATCAGAATAAACTAAATTTTGGAAAAGTGATTCTTTGCATTTAATTAAAATTGACTTTGAATTTTGGTTGATACATTCGTTTTAATATAAATAAAATAAATGAAAGGAATTGACCATGTCAAACACACCTCAATTCTGAATTATTGAGAACACGTCTAAATTTAAAAATTGAAATAATGCGTGTTCCTTCCTTGTGGATAAACATTGACTTGTCCTACAAAGTCATGTCAATAATATTATACCAAATACATGACTTGGGTTCCACAAGCTATACTAGGTTGTTAGAATGTTCATTTGGTTTATCTACTCCCATCTTTTAAACATTATATACTTATAAAATTGAAAGAGAATCTTGAGAAAAAAAAAAAAACATTATATTAAATCCACACACATATATATCCTCTTGAAGGTTATGGAGTTTAGGAGTGTACTAGGCTCCAAACCTTGAATATTAATAAACAATAAATAAACCCAAATAATTTAATTAATAGAAGAAAAAACCTATATGCAAAACTGCAATAACTAATTTTAAATTGTTTAGAAGTCTTTAAGAAATATAAATGTTTTGACCACAAGCTTTCATGTACATCTTTAAATTTATTGCTCTCCTATTTTCTTTTTAATTATCTTTTAGTTTAATTATTTAAACAAAGATTAAGAGTTAAGAAAACTTAAATCAAAATACTCCGAATAAATTCCTTTATTATTTAAAATCTGTTTACATAAATCAATTCATTTTTTTAAATAACAAATTTATAGTTTGGGATAAGATAATTTAATTTTATGCAAAATTTATTTTAAATATACACTTAAAAATTAAAATTTTAATTTTTAAACTTTCTAATAATATTATTAAATTTTAAATTTTTTATAATATAAAATTAATATTAGTTTAGTAATTCAAAATATAAATATTCTCATTTTAATGTTAGGTTTAATACCACTTTTTGTCCTAAACTTTCAAATATCAATTTCGTCCCTCAATTTTTATTTTATTCAATATGGTCCCTTTGTTAGATTGTCTTTGTTATTGTTAAGTGGGTGACGACTTGACACAAAAAGTTATACACATGAAATTTCATTTAGAACACCTGTATAATTTCATTTGGAACACTTATGCAGTTTCATTTGGAACACACCATTTGCAGGAATTTGCTGAAGTGAAAATTTGGTGTGTTTCCTGAACATTGAACAAGAAGGAATTTGGGATTATTCTTGATGGGCTGATTGCGAGATTTAGAGAGTGATCTTGTGCATTGTAGTGGTCGGGATTGAACTCTTGTTATTTGCATTGTTGGTTTGTGTAATGTGGTGCTTTTTTATTCACTTCGTAAGATGAGTTCCATTGGATAAACTTCGAGTATTATGATATTCCATGATTTAAGGGTTTATGGTGAGATTAAAATATTGTTATCTGAGGTTTTGGTTGTTTGTATGCACTTAGTTGAAGTTTATTAATTTCATTACACTTAGTGGGTTAATTAGGATCTAGAGTCCACATGGAAATTTTTGTTCTCTGTAGTCTAACATTTCCTTTTTAGTATATTAAGATTGCTTTGTAGTATGTTTGATTTCTCTGTTCATATCCATATTTGATTTCTCAGTAGTTAGGTTTATTTATTACTTGTCATGTATGAAGATCTTTTTTTGACATTATGATCCATCATGGGAGGAGTTTGCAAATATTGATAGACTAAAATATGTTGGTGAGACAAGTAGATGGTCATATGACTTAAATAGATGAAGTTACTTTGAGTAGACATTCTAAAAGAAATGGAGTATGTTACAGTGAAAGAATTGTGGTATTCTCATGGTGGGTATTGTGTATTGGAAGATAGGTTGCACCTATTATCTGATGAAAATTATGCAATTAATATTTATTTAGATTTTTTTTTCTAGTATTTATATGAAATAGTTCTTATCCCTTAAGCTTGTCACTTAATGGTAAAATTCTAATAACTCTTAGTAAATAGAGGAAACTTATTATCACTATACATCCACTTATCTATAGCCAATGATCACTTCATTTCTTTCAATGCCTTATTCCAATTTGTATTGTCGGAGGTTTTTCAGAGTAGATATAGAGATTAGACATCAACACAGAAGCCATTTGTCCATGGATAATTTTTACTAGATAAACTCTTCATCATTTGTGTGCAAAGTCCCTTCATTCTAACTTCTATCTTCAATAATGTATGATGACTTAGAATTGTCTATCTTGTAGAAATTAGACCTTCCTCAATTGTCTCCTTCGTCTAGTAATATATATTTCATTGTAGACTTATCACTAATCGTCTGATATCCTGATATATTTCTTAAGATTTAGTCATTAAACCTTATCTTACGAATAAATTTTAATGATATTAAATAATTTTATAAAATTTAAAATGTTACAATAGTGACCAATCACATCCTTTGAAACTTACTATACCAACTTCCATAAAGCAAAACTAGGTTCTTGAAGGAACAAAGTTGTTTGATCATCTGGTGAGAAATTAAAGATTGACCTAAGAAATGAAGACAATTGGAGAAACATCTTCCTCACTGTATGTGAGGTATATGTTAATCCATCATTTGAGTGAAACTGTTAATCATTTGACGAACTCATGTCACTTGAGCAATACTAGCTCTAAAGGAGAAAAAAAATGATACAACATTTCTCTCACTTGAATGACCCTTGCTCTATAAGAGAATCAATATTTACTCTCCCTTGCTCAAGCATTACACCTGGATTTGAGCGATATGGCTTGTTGCATGAGCCTCCAAGTTTTAAAATACATCCCAAAATTTTGACTCTTGATCTATTGAACGATAAATTGTTATTTAAGTGATATAAGTTCCAAATGAGAGAAATTTATTTTACCATCTCTCTTACTCAAATCTAATGTTGAAATTTAATTAAGAAGCATTATATTTTGAGAGACTATAATAACACTTCAGCATTATTTTAATTATTTGACACTCAAGTGAAAGATGCAAAAATAAGAAAAATAACATTGAATATTTAATTAATTAAATGACAAAATAACACAATCTCAACTATTATTCTAACATGTTTTAATCATCATTATTAATCTTTTATACACCTCAACTTTTCTATAGATCTTACTCAATTTAAAATTTATCAATCCAAGCCCCCAATTCAGGACACACAATTCCAATATTTCAATCTCACGTACTATCTCCATTTCACAAGATTCATTAAAATCCTGATACATGTAAACCCAACAAATTGAACAATTTTACATCTTATTCAAATACTTCAACCAACATTTTCACTTGTTTAAATTACTATAATATTCGTACTCTCACTTGATTCCGCCATATAAAATATAAAACTTGCCTAAACTGAAAAGAGGAGAACAAAGAACTTAACGGTACAAAAAGGTAAAAACTTAATCAAATATAAATTTTGATCAAATGACTCGTTATTACAGTAATATGATTGTAGAAATGAAAAAACAGATATTAAGTTGAAAATATTATGATTGTAGAAAAAAAAAAGATATTAAGTCGAAAATATTAAAAGGGTAGAAGATTTAGAAGTAAAGAGAAATGAAATTTAAAATAAGTGAAGAATATTTTCTTAAAAATTATTTTTAAAGATTTTTCAGAAAATACATTTATTTTCCATTTTCCTTTAAAACGATATCTCTTAACCTAAAATCTTAGGAAAAAAAAGGTAAAGTTTTAAAAATATTGAAAGACAAAATTTAGAATAAATGAAGAATGAATTGTTTTTTCAATCTATTCATAAATATTTTTCAAAAGATATATTTATTTTTTATTTAATTTAAAATCATATCTTTGAACCTGAATATATTGGATCTTACAAATAATTTTATTAATATTTTATCAATCATTTTATTTACAAAAATGAAATTTTTGTGTGATCCTAATCTATCAAAAGTTAATGCATATTATTTAGCTTCCACTTTAAGATAAAAGGGCACCACTTACAAGATAATGTGACATAATTAATTAATGGATAATCATATTTTTTAATACATAATCAGATTTTTATCTTTAAGCTATATGTATATATAGTGTTTATTGGTGGATAGTCTTTCCAATTAGGAAAATGATACTTTGACATCGCATTTTCTTTTACTTCTGTTTGACATTCTAACGTAGCATGTGTTATCCCGCATAACAATGAAAGAGAAAACGCAGTTGTTTTGGAACACATGTGTCTCAGGGGTGGAATGTCTAAGTGGTTAGCTCAGTTCAAATAAGTGGTTCGCTGTGTGTAATTTTGGAACACACACATGTGTCTCAGGGGTGGTAGGTCTAAGTGGTTAGCTCAGTTCACCTAAGTGGTTCGCTGTGTGTAGTTTTGAAACACACATGTGTCTCAGGAGTGGAAGGTCTAAGTGGTTAGCTCAGTTCAAATAAGTGGTTCGCTGTGTGTAGTTTTAGAACACACACGTGTCTAAGGGGTGAAAACACTAAGTGGTTAGCTCAGTTCAAATAAGTGGTTCGTTGTGTGTAATTTTGGAACACACACATGTGTTTCAAGGGTGGAATGTCTAAGTGGTTAGCTCAGTTTAAATAAGTGGTTCGCTGTGTGTAATTTTGGAACACACGCATGTGTCTCAGGGGTGATAGGTCTAAGTGGTTAGCTCAGTTCACCTAAGTGGTTCGCTGTGTGTAGTTTTGGAACACACACATGTGACTTAGGAGTGGAAGGTCTAAGTGGTTAGCTCAGTTCAAATAAGTGGTTCGCTGTGTGTAGTTTTGGAACACACACGTGTCTGAGGGGTGAAAACACTAAGTGGTTAGCTCAATTCAAATAAGTGGTTCGATGTGTGTAATTTTGGAACACACACATGTGTCTCAGGATTGGAATGTCTAAGTGGTTAGCTCAGTTCAAATAAGTGGTTCATTATGTGTAATTTTGAAACACACACATGTGTCTCAGGGGTGGAATGTCTAAGTGATTAGCTGAGTTCAAATAAGTGGTTCGTTGTGTGTAGTTTTGGAACACACACGTGTCTGAGGGGTGAAAACACTAAGTGGTTAGCTCAGTTCAAATAAGTGGTTCGCTGTGTGTAATTTTAGAACACACACATGTGTCTTAGGGGTGGAATGTCTAAGTGGTTAGCTCAGTTAACCTAAGTGGTTCGCTGTGTGTAGTTTTGAAATACACACATGTGTCTCAGGAGTGGAAGGTCTAAGTGGTTAGCTCAGTTCAAATAAGTGATTCGCTGTGTGTAGTTTTGGAACACACACGTGTCTGAGGGGTGAAAACACTAAGTGGTTAGCTCAGTTCAAATAAGTGGTTCGTTGTGTGTAGTTGTAGTTTTGGAACACACACGTGTCTGAGGGCTGAAAACAGTAAGTGGTTAGCTCAGTTCAAATAAGTGGTTCGCTGTTTGTAATTTTAGAACACACACATGTGTTTCAGGGGTGGAATGCCGAAACGAACTGCGTTTTTTTTTCATTGTTACGCAGGACGATACATGCCACATCGGAGTATCAAACAGAAGTAAGAGAAAATGTAGTGTCAAAATATCATTTTTCTTCCAATAAATATTAATATCTTAAAAAAGTAAGAGATATCTTCACCGATAAAAGAATGTGTATCTACCTTTATAAAATATAAATTTATGCAAGAATAACTCAGCCATAACTACGTCATTGAGCTTATTCTAAGAAAACTATAAACCTTACCTAATTGTGAACTGTGTCAAAGCACGCATTTGACTCTTTTCAACATGTTATTCAATAAAATCTATTGATATTAATGCCTCATCCCGTGATAATCCGTCATCAATGTTCAACATGTTAATAAATAAAAGTGCTTTTTATATATTTTCTAATGTTTCATAGAGTAATTAATACTTTTGAACATTTGGAATGTTAAATACTTATACGAAAAACATTTGGGTCTACATGTCCTTTTATATTTGCGTGTGCTTCATTTGAACGTTTCTTATATATATATATATATATATATAAGTTTAATGGAAAAGAAGGCGATGGATGAGAGGAATTTATTATCGAGTGAATATAACATTTGTATTCGAAAATGTGAGATGACATCATATTAGTTATTTTAAAATATTTAAAATAAATTTATATATTATCAATTATTTATTTTTATTTTAGTTCTTAAAATAAATTAATGATTTTTAAATTTTGGACAAAAGTAGGTGATTTACATTTTCAAAATATTTTTATATTGTATTACTTTCATGTATTAGAATGATCGTGTCTTACAAATTTAAGGACCTATTTAAGTTTTCATCCTTATTATTTTTTACTGAACTTAGATTTTTCACTCAAGGTAATACAACTAACTAGATGTATTTAAAGAATTAATATCTTTTAATAAATAAATATTTTTAGCTTGATTATATATTTTACCTGTTTATTGTTATTGTTATTATTTTATACAGACTTGGATTCACATATTTTTTTTCATACATTTTACTATCAAATTTTTAAAATTTTCGTACATTTTATTAAATTGTAATATTTCTAATATGATGAAGGATATAATAAAAGTTATAGAAAATTAACACCATTTTACTACTAAATTTTATGCAACAATGTTATTTTAACTTATTTCTTGACATGTCATCCTTCTATGCAACATATATAAAAATTAAAAATAAACTACTAATAAAATAGGTAATTAAAATCTTAAATAAAAAGTCTGCAGATTAATAATAATTAAGTGATGTCAGATTCCATTAACCTAATATTTGGAATAACGTGTTTTAAGGAACACATGTGAAACATATCACATATGATGGTATCGATTCTTGGGAAATGTCGTGTAATGGGAGAGAGTCTTGCAGAACATATTTTCTGCTGTCCTTATCTGTTAAAACGTAGTCATATAATCAATCCATGTTTCGAAACTTCCACCCTTATCTTCTTCCTTTTGTTTGACCTATCAGCATTGAACCAAAACTCAAAACACACGCTGAACTTAACCCTTCATTGTCTTGTTCTTTTCTTTTCTTCATCGTTATCTCTTTTCTCTCCAATAATTTTGAGACTGCTTCTTGAAATGCAGCAGTTCTCAGATGGGATCTGACTCGGATTGAGAAATCTTCATTATCACTACTTTAAATGTAACAATATTAAAAGTAGTTAATTATACTTTGAATATAACATATATGTGAAATAATAATACATGTGTTTTTACATGTTATAATAATGTCAAATTAATTCATATTGTTATTGACTGATATATTATTTTTAGGTACTTTTATTGCAGTGTAAAAACTTGAAAGTTAATTTAATACTTTTAAGTTTGAACCATTAGGAAGTAAAAAGAATCAAAAATAAATTGGAATGCGAGTAACTAATTAAAATGTTTTCTAGACTGAATGACCATTAAACTAATTAGGAAAAACTAAATAAAATGAGAACAAATTATTTTGAAATGATTGTTTTGTTCTAAGAAAGGAGGGATTTTAGGAAAGTGATAAAATATAGTTAGATCAGACTAACCACATAAAAATGGGAATAAAAGTGAGAATATATTCTTAAGAATTTTCCAAATTATTATATTTTTTTCCTTGTATCTCAATGAATTCGTGAAAAACAGTTAACTTGATTTTGTAAACAAACGAAAATAATCAAAAATAAAACAAAACAGGTCTAACTTTTTATTTTATTTTTAATTATTCCCTTATTTTCTTCGTGTTGGGTCTAATCTGACCCACCAATAACTTGCGTGTTTGGGTCTATGCCACTGAAATAAGGTAATGGTTTTCTTAATCTACATCTTTATAATTTCCTCGGGCATATATTCCTACAGTAGAATAATAAAAATAATCAACACATAATTTGTGATTAATTTTATTATTATTATTATTATTTTCATTATTATTATTATAAATATTTTATCATTATTATTATTAGTATTAGTTTAGTTATGACTATTATTATTATATTATTATTAGTAAAAATAATATTAATAAGATTAATAATAATATTAAAATAATATTAATTTTAACAATAATAGTAATATTAATAATATTGAATATATTAATAAAAATACTAATAATAACAATAATATTAATATTAATAAAAATATTAATACTAATAATAATATAAATAAAAATATTAAGTATTAATTTTATCTATGGAAAAGTCGTAGATAATTACCTACAAATATGAATCTACAAAGTAGATTTGCAATAATAATACAAGATATATTAATAATAATATAAGATTTAAAGACTTAGATTGGACAATTAATCAATAATCTATAACTTCTCTCAGAACTTTTGGAAAATTTTAAAGGAATGTGAGTGTTATCTCCTTAAGGAATGTTAAAAAATAATAATAACCAGACAATCTCAGATCATCTTAATTGATGAGACGATCTCAAGTAAACAAAACTAGTAGTAGGTTCCATTGTCATTTTCTTCAAAAGTTACTAAATCAAAGAAGTTAGAAGGTGATTAAGAATTACGTGACACCTTAAAAAGATAGAGATAAATATAGCATTGTATGTTATTTAATAGATTTTGAGGTATGTAAAATTTTTTAAAGAACTTTGTACTTACAAGAGGACCTTGAAGAGAATACAATTCTAAGCAGTCACATCTTTATCCCATTCTAACATGCCTGAAAAATTTGATGATTCAGATACTTTCTCGATACCTTTTACAATGTAAAACTAATTTTTACTAATGTCTTATTGGATTTGGGAGTGTCTATTAGTGTAATGCCTTCGATTATTTACAACATGCTACATTTGGGAGAATTAAAACCAATCAATGTGATTATTCACTTGGCAAACATAAGCACAACTCAACCATTAGGAGTGCTTGAAGATGTGTTAGTGAAAGTCAACTAATTAGTTTTTCCAGGTAACTTTTATATTTTGGATATGCAAGATGAAAGTTCTATACAAAGGTCTACTTTGATTTTAGGAAGACCATTTTTTATGACTGCAAAGACCAAGACTGATGTTCATATAGGTACATTGTCTATGAAATTTGTAGATGAAACCATCTAATTCCATATTTTTTGAAGTCTGAAACATCCAATGGATGGTCATTCCATATTATATGATCATTTGCTTTTATGCTTGATGTTGTAAAATATAAAAGCATTGATACTATGTGTAAAAAGTATATGTAGGAGGTATCTTAGCATTTCTATGTTGAAGATACAAGAAGAAGCTAGGTGATTTACATATTACAAAGCGTCAAAAATCCGATCATCTATAGGCATAGTGAGCGACTACTGCTCATCTGCCGTAAAGAATGTTTGTCAGTGTGGTTTGTGTGAAAATTTTCTATAAATCTTCACCAGTGTGAACTAAATCCAATGAGTTTTCACTGTTCACTCTTTTGAGAGTGTTTCTTTCATTCTTGAGTGGTCTTGATCTTAGAAAGAGATTAAGACTGGTATAACCTGGAGAGTTTTGTGTACTCGTGTAACCTGAATATGTTTGTGTACTCATGGTAACTTGGAGAGGTTTGTGTACTAGGAGTAATCTAAAGAGGTTTGTGTACTTAGTGTAAACGTTTACTTGTAATTGAAACCTCTTGAACAATTCGTTTAAGGAAGAACTGGACATAGTCCAAGTGGTAGGGTGAACAAGTATAAAATTGTCTTATATGTACTTATATTCTTATATTAGACGATTTTGCCTTGTGCGTTTGTTTACAACAATTTGAATTTAGACTCTATTCATGTCCCCTTCTAGAGGTAATTATTCTTACACATTTATCACAACATAAATATTCAACTAGTCAAAAAGATTAGAAGAAAAAAAAATAGTTTGAGCAAAAACTTATTCATTGGAGCGAAATTTGGGTAGAAATGGGTTTAGTTGTGGTATTGAGTTTGTCTGAGCAAAAATAGGACTGAAAATAAAGTTGAGTTGCATGGCTCTTAAATGATTCAACTTGAATTTATATTCTATTTTTGCTGAAGTTAAAGTGTTCTACTTAAGCAAAAATATTAGAAAAATCAGTTAGTAGCATAATCAAATATTTTAAAAAAAAATTAAATACATTTTAATAGAAGAAAGAAGAATTATTGTCAAGTCAACAAATAACACTAAAAACTTTAAACAAATAAACTAGTTAAGTACTACAGTTGAGTCTATTGAGCTTAATAAAAAAGGATTACCACTAATTACTTAAACATACATTGATTTTCATCATCATACACAATTATCATCACGTGATAACGTAACATGTAAAACTATCATGTGAATATTCCTCTTTAAATGATATTTGCGAAAGTGCCTGAAAGTTTTTTTTTTTTTTAAAAAAAACCCAATTTAACATTCCTTTCTTATATATTTTTCTGTTTTCACAATATTTATCTATTAACTTTAGAAGTACCTCTCTCATTCTTCTGGATAATACATTAGATATAATCTTATACAATCTTCCCACAAAAGATATGTGTTAATATTAATTTCAACCTTGAGGATTATCATCTTTGGAAATGAGGATTATGAATGAAACATTGGTCCCTTTGGCCATGAAATCGTTTCCTAAAACTCAATAACAAATTGAACCCATGTAAACCAGAACTTCTAAAGTGCTCTGATTTTCAAATAATTTCCTTGCCTTTACTTTTGATCATTCGTTATCTTAGTGGCAATGGCTGGGAATTGAACACCTTGTAGCCTAAAATTTATGTCTTATTTCTCCTTAAATCTATTTTTGAAAAATCTTTTTATCTCCTCTTTTACTTTCTTAACTTTGTCTGGTCTCCTTCTATCACCCATTCCGCTCTAACTTTTTTGTTTGAGTATCTATTCTTACCCATAACTAATTATTGAATTCTGTCGTTAGCTCCATTCTCTCCATCTATTCTATCCGTTTTGTTTGTGATGTTTGGGCATCTATATATTATTGTGATGACAAAATTTTGATTGAGATAGGATTATTTAGATGCTGACATCTTCTTAATCTAGATGTTTACGACATTAAGTCTTGACAACTTGCCACTTAAAAAACTTTGTGTATGATTTTTACATCAAAATTAAATTGTTATTAACTTAAATATAAATATTTTAAGAGTTGTAAATAATTTGCATAATTAGAGGTAGCATTTTTTACAATAGGTGTTGGAGGAGCTATCACCTTCCAAACATATAAAACAATGTCTAGTTTCCCAAATTATTCTTTTCTCTAGGTTTTTCTTTTTAATATTTTACTTAATAAATACTGGTGAGGACTCCTCTATTGTTAAACCTATATTCCTGTCTCGTTACGACGAATTTCTCCGATAAAAACTCTTAGAAAAGAAAAAAAGCCGTAGCTTATAAAATAATTAATATTCATTTTTTTTCTCCTAATATCTTTTTATAAAGTAGTTTGTACAACCATAACCACATTCAACTATGGTGAATTAGATATGATAATTCTCAAACATAGATTCGGCGATTTGATTCCACGTTCTGCAATCATTGCGTGTTTCATAGTTTCCACTTTCAACTTTCAACCACTGTGAACATGTCATGCACATAATTACCCAACCTAAAAAGTTCAACATTTTCTAGTGATAATGAGGAAAAATCTTGGAGGAACACAGTGGCGTTAGGGTTGAATTGGGTTTCAAATTGGTAACTTTAATGGAGACAAACTAGCCCTGATGAATGTGTTTATACTCCTTTGAGTCAATTTTGGATATAGACCACCAACCTCCCATGGGTTTAGGATTAATTATAGGGACAGTGATAGATTGCATTATTTGGTCACATCTTAACAACATGAAGAAGTCTACTCCTATACAGAATCAGCACCAATATCTTCTTTGTTAAGAGCAATTATACATGGTTTACCTACAATATCTCTCGTGTTGCCTTTTTGTCTTTCGAAACCTGACTTATTTTAAACTCACTCCATCAGGGATTACTACTCCCAAAATATAATGATTTGTAGGTAATGAATAGACTGATGTTGCAATGGATTTGAATTCTGAAACCCATTTGCATGAAAAAGATAGTTGACAGAAAATATTAGTTTCTTAGACAAATTTCAGTATCTCAAAGAATTAATTTTGTAAATACTATGGATTAATATAAAAACTAAATAATCGGAGAATTTGGTTTGATAATGTGAAAAATAAATTTAGTCAACAGCTCTCAAAACTGTTAGTTTAGTTCATAAATTTGATATGGCAATAAGTTACTTTGATTTCTAACTTAAAAAAATAAAAATATTTAGTGTCTGAATTTTATTACTATATATGAGTTGATTCTACTATTATAGAGACAAAGTTCATATATAGTAAACAAAAGAATAAACTACTTCTAGTGCAAATAAATGATTTGATTTATAGTTGTAAAGTTAAGGGCTAAATTTAAATTTTCTTTACATAAAACAAACCAGTATCGATGGTATTTGGAGGTTTAAGGGGAATATGCACGAGAATTTAAGTTTGATTTCCAGTATTGTAAGCAAAAAATCATCAAGAACTAATAATTTAAAGAATTTATCGATGTTTTGCTTAAAATAAATGAAATGTTGATTTTGTCTGAATAATGGCAACGCATATGAGGCATAACACACTTGAACGTTGAAGTATAACAAAGGACGATGTTTTTCAAAAATCTTGGCGCAATAACGGCATGAGTTTTCAAATATTGTCGGAATGGGTATTATGAATGAGTCATGCAGTGTTGTCGGCAACATTAGTACACATGCTTTTTTTTCTTCTTTATCAGGAAAAAAATTAATAAAAAATAGGATGTTTCAATCATATATTAAACTTTACACTTTGTTATACTTTAAGCCAAAAAAATATTAAAATTTAACAGCAACCACCCCAAAACATATATTCAGATCCTCAACCAGTTAAAAAACCAGAAAGACCCAAAATACATTGATATATGAATTTTGCTGTTAGAAAAACCAATCGAGACAGATATACAGTGGCGTCCTGCTTGCATCTACGTGAACATGTCTCTGTCTAGTTCATATTACGGCCTCTTAGCGTGCCATAGCTTTGGCATTCCAGAACCTTATAGCAAGGAAAACGCCTCTAAATAAACCGATACACAACATTGAAAATTTAAACAAAAAGAAAAAAAAACTGTCAATTATATATATATATATATATATATATATATATATATATATATATATATATATAGAGAGAGAGAGAGAGAGAGAGAGAGAGAGAGAGAGAGAGAGAGAGAGATAAATAAATAGATATAGATAGATAGATGCTTATTTAAGGGTTGCTTTGATATGTCATAATTTCGGGATGCATGGGATTAATTGGATTTCCTAAGTCTGACATATGGACCTTGGGTGGAGAGCATAACAAGAAACCAATGACCCACCGAAAGAAAAGAAACCAAAGATACAACATTTGGTGGACGTGCTAACACAAGAATGAACATTACATATATGTTTTATTTTATGTTTGGTATGTTATATAATATGGTGGAGTCGGACACGATTTATAATCACATAATGAGTTTTATTAAGGAGGATGAAAAAAAAAATGGAACATGATGTCTTTTCTCTAGACACGTACTAAAGAAAACTAATGAATACGGTAGCTTTTTAAAATTTCTTATTTTTTATATAATATTTAGTATTTAAGAAAAGGTATGGTGAATTTATTATAAAAAAATAGATATTTAGTGTTGATTAAAAATTTATATTACTAAGTAAAAATTGACTTAATTAATTAATTAATCCATAGCATTATTGTGTTAAATATGTATGAAATTTATTAATGCTACTTCTTTAATGCCAAATTTTGAAGATCAACTTTAAGTAACATGAAGTATGTTGAAACTAATTCGTCATTAATTTTTAAATCAAGTTTTTAATTAAAGCAATTTAGCATCAGTCAAGTTTACATTAATTTTTTGTACTGTAAGATTTATTTAGTTTAACTGACACTAAATAAAATACATTTTTAATATTAATTTAAATTATTTCGTTAATATAGTTGACTCTAGTGATATTAATTTAAAATAGTTTATGTAAAATATTTTCATCTTTAATAAAATAAAATATTAAAATAAATAAAAAATAAAGAAATTATAATGGACGAAGGAGATGAACGTTAATGAAGAAGATGAATATGGATGAAGTAAATTACTTTTTTGGACTTTAAAGAAGGATAAGTAAAATAAGAACAATGCTGAAATTACTAATTTTATAGACATACTTATCCTACAAATGACAACATCTTATCCTTCCAATTACTTAGTTAGTTACTTATCTTTTCTAATATCCCTTTTCAAAATAATGTTTTCTTAAGATTTTCCCTAATTGGTAAGCATAGGTAAGTAAAGGAGATTATTATTTGATTGCAATTAAGGGTCTTTGCATAGGTATTCATTACTTCCTTTTGTATTTCTACCCTTACAATTTTGGTCTTATGAAAATTTATTCTTAATGCCAACTCGAAACTCTTTAACATGTTTTTTTATCACCAATATGTTATTTATGCTTGTCTTAATAAGAACAATGTCTCATCAACAAATTGTGATAAATTTAAGTTAAAACCCTTATTACCAATACTCCTTAGAACATTTGATTCTTAGCTTCTTATCTAACCATCTTTACTAACCTCGTAGTCACAATAAGGAATAAGAATGAAGGTATTGGGTTATTTTGTCTAAGTTCTCTAATTGGAGTTAACTCTTTTGGGCTTTGTCTAACTTCTCTAGTTGGGGTTAACTCTTTTGGACTTCTGATAATGTAGATGTTTCAAGGCATACCCTAATCCAACCAATCTATTTGCTACAAAATTCTATCTTTCTCATAATGTAATATAAACACTGTCAATTCATTATCATATGCTTTCTCATACTCCACTTTTACAACAACTACACGTTTATTGCTCCTTCTACATTCATCGGCTACTTCATTTGCAATGAGTACCATCGGCTACTTCATTTGCAATGAGTACCATGCCCCTATCTTTAAGGAAAGTCGATTGCAATCTATAGATAATCCTGGATAGCGTACTCTTTTCAACCTATTAGCCAACACATTAGAAATGATTTTATACGCACAACCCACCAAGGATATATGCCTATAATCTCCTAATCCAATTGGTTTTTTTTTTTTTCACACCAGTGTTGTGAAGGAGGCATTGCATCCTCTAGGGATTTGTCCCAGAGATTGAAAATGGTTAACAAGATAAGTTATATTAAATTTAACTTTATACCAATTTTCAGTTATGAATTAAAAACTATCCCTGTCTGGTCTTAGGCACTTTGTTCCTTTACACTGCATTTCATCTCTTATATGTTACTTATTAATCCTATATTTTCTTTATCTACCAATTCTACTAAATCTACCCTATTTAACCTGACTCTATTTAGCCCCTTAACACGGAATTTGTCTTAGAAATATTGTTGCAACCTTTTTTTCACTCAGATTGGGTCCCACACCAACTCCCCTGAATATGTAATCCTTTTAGCTTATTTTTCATTTTCTTCCACCTAATCCTAGTGAAAGTATTTGGAGTTTGTATCCTCAAGTTGTGACCAATTAATTTAGCCTTCTGCTTTATAATAGACACCTCTTTGGCTGCCATTATTTTCTATTTACTAATTAGCCTCATGTGTTCTTTATTGTCCCATCATTTAGGCTTCTGTTTGTTTTCAATGACAAAAACATATCGAGAACGGAAAGCAACAAAAAGTTGAAAAAATAAAACAAAAAATGTGAAAAACAATGAAAACTTTCCCTTCAAACTTTCTCTTTTCTCCTAAGAAGATTTGAAGGGAGAGTTGATTTTTATAATTAAATAAAAATATTAATTTCAATACTACTAAATATTTATCATTAAATAAAAAATATTTATAATTTTAATATAAATAATAAATAACTAAAAATATATATATAATAATTAAATTTATAATAAAATAAAATAAAATATTAATATAATTAATAAAAAATAAATTTAATTATATATTAAATATATCATAATTAATTATATATAACAGAATATAACTATATAATATAATAAAAAATAATAAAACTATATTAAATAATAAATAAATTTTGTTATAATTATATATATATATATAATATAATTAATT
>Ga0209700_103476_pt1 | contig 30056 bp, 10 predicted proteins | sample SiratroredBW_FD_187528 | JGI IMG/M metagenome (GOLD analysis project Ga0209700, IMG submission 187528) | Root nodule microbial communities of legume samples collected from California, USA - Siratro red BW (SPAdes) (version 2) | ecosystem: Host-associated > Plants > Roots > Nodule | place: USA...
GGTGGGTGACGCTAAGGTGCATGGAGGAAAGGTGGAAGGCATAAGGTGCGTTCTTTTTGCTTGGAAGTCGAGGACGACCTAGGTGGGAGTGTGGAGCACATGGTGGTTTATAATGGTGAAAAAGGTAGTTAACGAGGAAGAGCATGGTGATGGTGATATGACGCATGGTGAGGATAGTGAAGCGTGGAAATGGTAGCGAGGTGGTTGTGGTGATCATGGTCATGTGATGGAAGCAATGGTGGGTTGATGACTCGCGGCGAGTTTAATTATGGTGATGATGATATGCATGTTTTCATTTTCTTTTGTTTTTATGAAGCGGATACACACATACAGAAAAATAATGGAATCCCATGTATCTGTGGAGATGAATGCTGATTTTTATTCTATATCTTGAATGTGCAGTGGGACTCAAAAGATAAGCAAGAAAAACATACATGATGCCCTGATTTTTCTTTTTGTGAACCTTCTTCTTTCTCTCTTCTCCAAAACGTTCTCCCTTTTCTCTACGTGTTTTCCTCCCTTCTTCCGGCTTTTTTTCTCTCAGCGTACTATCTGTATCCCGTCCCGCTTTTTTTTCTCAATATATATCTTTTATTTTTTGTTATCATTTTCAAATCTAAGTGGTTATTATTATTATTATTTTTTTTTTAAATCTAAGTGGTTCAGAGCAGTTAACAAATATTTGACTCCTTCTCTTTGTTATTATTTCTTTTAAACATTTTTTTAAATTAATATTAAAACGAATCTACCCAGGAATGAGACCTAAGCCATTTTTCAACGGTAAAAATTCATTATTAATTATTAATTTATTAATTTATTTTATGTAAGTGGAGAATGTGGGTTGTTTTGATCAGTTTCACGATTGATATTATATATATATATATATTTTATTTTATTTTAAAACAATACTTGAAATTAAGGAGTGGGAACCTGAGTCTGTTGTCATTGACTGATTCTTTTTATTATATTTTTTATTATTTATTATTATTTATTTTGAACGTGCAAATCAAGTAAACAGTTGGAAAGCAGTCTCCTTTACATTTTTTTTTTGTTTTTATTATTTATTCTTTTTTGTTATTTGTTTATTTTTATTTAATTTTTATTATTTAATCATTAATTATTTAATATTTATTATTATTATTTTCGTTTTTTATTATTTTAATTATTTATATATTTTTTAATTATTATCTTTTAATTAATGGAAAAATCAATATATTTTAATTATTATTATTATTATTTTAAGAAAACTTAAACTAGTAAATTATTATTATTTAAAATACTACCCGGACAAAATCGGGTGTTGACAAACAGAAAACACTCTTATGCTTCCAGCTTTAAGATAGAGACCAGATTTAATTTAATAGATTGTGCCTACATAACTGATTAAAGTGCTATTATTTTTTGTAGAGGAATGTTATCCATGTTTCAATTTATTTTCTTTCTTTTTTGGGTGCAGAACTCAAAGTCAACTAAAGGACAAATTAAATATTTGGTATACTGCATGGAGAATGCTATTTTAATCTTCCACCAGAACAAGAACAAAAATGGTTTGGTTGATTGACTTCCAGGGTTTTAATATGTCACATATATCAATAAAGGTGACACATGAAACTGCCCATGTATTAAAAAAATATTATCCTGAATGCCTGGCAATATTTTACAATGCACCCAAGTTCTTTGAACCATTTTTCACAATAATTAAATGAAAGTTATTCCTAACATACTTTGTGCCTTGATATCTCTTAAGTCCAGTGTATCTATTTTAATTTTCTGAAGTATTGAATGAAACCACAAGTTGATAATGTGATACAAATACTTTAGATTCTAGAATAAAATGAGTTTAAAAAGATATTTTTTTTTTGTTCAGAAACTCTGTTTCAGGTGTATTTTAGCTACTCAAGGTGACATAAAAATTTTAATCCACTTGGTCCAGAATTGAAACTCTGGATGCAAGCTATTATTTGTCTATCATGGACAGAATACAAGTTTTTTCTTACAATTCATGTAACCAAAACAGCAAACATGAAGTTGTCTCTTATAATTCTCTCATCCAACAGACAAGAAACTTTACAATGGATAACCCCATCCGCCGCCACCAGGAGTCAAAATTTGAAGAACTTCCCCTGCAAGCACCTCAACTGTATTCTTACCACTAAGATAAATCTTTCGTTTATCTTTCCTTATAAATTAGTTAGCTCCACGAGCACTTTCCCTCCCTTCAGCCTTCTTGGTGCATGGACATGCCTCTCAAAAAGAATGCTAACAATTACTAAGTGCCTAAACTCTATTTCTCTAAGAAGACCATCACCTCCTTTATGAAATCCATCTCCACGACTATTTTCTTTAAGTCCAAACTTGTACAGAATCACTGGATATCTTTGCTCAAAAATCTCAGGATCAGTCACTCTTGTATTTGTCATGCGGCACTATACTACATTAGTCCCATCCCAAGTAGGACCAGCTCCACTTCCACCTCCAATGGTTTCATAGTAACCAAATGTATTATCTCCAAATGTAAAATTATTCATACATCCTTGTGAACAAGCAGAGGCTGAAATGCAGTGAATATAACATCATTTATCCTCTATGATGTAAGGACATTACCTCCTACTACAACAGTAGTATCACTAGGAGAGAGAAATGAGCCCTCTGGGATAATAATCTTCACTGGAGCCAAACAACCTTGATTGAGAGGAATATCAACATTCACTAAACAACGAACACAGTATATGACAAATGCAGCTATTATAGCTTCTGGTGCATTCCAATTACCATAAACTTCAGCACTTGTCCCAACAAAATCAAAAACTGCTTCTCCCTTATTAGAGTCAATGCTCAGTTTCAAATGAATAATGGATCCATCATCCATGTAGTCCTCTTCTTCGATAGTTGTAAGTTCATTTGACTTGGATGAAATACTACGACCAACTAACTTAAACATCTCTCTTAGTGTTGCTTCTGCATTAGCCTGTACGTAATTCATGTAAGCCTGAACAGTCTTCAGACCATACTGCTCAATGAGCTCTTGAACTAGAGCAATTCCTCTTTGATTTACTGCTACTTGTGCTCGCAGATCTGCTAACACACAATACCTAACCTAAATCTAAGAACCCCAAATCTAAGAACTCTAAATCTAAGAACCCAAAATCTAAAAATATTTAAAATACAACATAGAAACACTATATACCTAACCTAATCAAAAGAAAAACCATGAAAAAACAAGAGAAATAAGGGATAGAAGACTAACTGTGAGAAGCTAGAAGACGACGGCAATGAACGGCGACAATGAACGGCAGCAATGAACTGCGGAAATGAACGGACCGAGCTGGATGTGCGATGTGCGATACCCGAGTGAGAGTGAGAGTCGGGACTGAAAGAGAGAACCAACAAAGAGTGAAAGGGAGATGGCCTCTATTTTGACAAGAGAAGTGATAATCGCAGGAAGAAAGTTTTAGCAGAGAGCGGGAACCAGCAAAGTTTTCGTGAAAGACTAAAACCAGTAATAAGCAATTATGCAATTTAATTTTTTTAATTTGATGTAAGGCCACGGTTTTTACCTTTTAGCACATATTTTAATATGCAACATGTACATAAATGTTGCCTAAAGTATCAACAGTTTAAAAATCATGGCTTTTAATAATTTTTAGTTACATTTGTAAAACCGTTGCTTTTACTATGTTTAGGCAACACTTTTATACCTATGGTTTTATTTAGCGTTGTCTAAAGTGATATTTGTTGTAGTGTTTCTTTTTTTATGTCTATAACATTGTTAGTTCGTTTGTGAGCAAGAGTCTCTTTTTTTTCAAGGTATCTTTTATTTACAGAGGTCTTGAGCAATAGTTGTTGCAATTTTTTTCTTGTTGTTGTGATTGGAAAATAGGTCAAAACATAAGAAGGGGTTTAATTATATTTTAAGAATTTTGAAAACTTTTTGCAAAGTTTTGTTGATGAACATGAACAAGCAAAGTTTATACTTGATAGGCACACTTTCAAACAATTTTCTAAAGGACAATGTCTAATGAAGAGTTGTTAGATACAACTTTAAGCTTTATAGATGCATTGTCAAAGATGTTTTTCAAAACTTGCTTTTGCAAAACTCTCCTTCTAAATTAGATGCTTGTTAATAACATGTAATATGAAAAGGATAAAAGATAAAGATATTTCCACAAGATACTTTTATATTGTTTAGTTTGATAAACCTAAATTATGTCGAGTTCTTGATCAATATGATCAAGGTTTCACTAATGAAGACTAACATGACATGATAAAAATTAAGTATTATTTAAATACAGTCACTTCTTACTAAATACAAATATTCTTTGGATCCCATCACTCCTTACTAAACACGAGCATTATTTGGAATGCAATCACTCGTGACTAAGGCTGAGTATTATTTGAAACATAGTCACTTTTAACTAAACATGAGTATTATTTGGAACCCTATCTAAAGTTGAGTATCATTTTGAATCTAATATTCATTGCTAAAACCGAGTATTCTTTGGACAACAGTCATTCTTGGCTAAACTTGTGTATTCTTTGGACCATAGCTGCTCCTAGCTAAACCACTTTGGTTGAACAAAGAGTATGATCAAAATAACTAAGTTGCTAACTAAAAAAGTGTAACATCTTAAAATGGATACAAGATGGTGAACACTTTTTTAGGTTGCTTTGGAACACAAATATCGTTCTTTCTCACAAATCAAGGATAAGGATTATTTAAGATTACAAGATCTTGTTCTTGTTGAAAGAGTTTTGTTAGTCATCCTTCTTTAGAGAAAACTTCTTTATATAAAAGTTGAGAAGGAAAAAGTTGTTGCAAATCTTTTGGAGCCATTATAAGGCAAACTAGAGGCCTTCTTCTTCAACTAGTGTATATTCATGCTTGGAGCTTAAAGACACATTAAATTCTTTTGGCTTAGCATTAAATGCATGTGACTTATTTGCACAACTCTTCTTATATACAACATGGCTTATTAGGCTTAAGATAGGTAGTCTCTTTCCACCTTTAAGTAAAGCATAGGGCACTAATATCCCACTTTTGCAGAAAAGTTGTTTGCATGGAGCTACTTTCAACAAGTTCTTCAAGGGATCGTGATGTTGGCAAGACATTGCAAGACCCTTTTTGAGAGAATGAAGAAGCAAACATTCACTACAAATATAAAACAGACATTTATAAGTTTGACGTGTACCATGAAATGCTCAAAGCTTGTGTCTGTCAGACAAAATATACTAGTTTGTGTTTGTCCAAGTAAAAGCTTACAAGATGAAGTATACATACTTGTGTTTGTTCAAGCAAAAACTTATCAGATGAAAAACATAAGCAAAAAACTCGCGTCTATAAAAAAAACATACAAAAAATAACATTTATATCTGTTCAGTCACACAACTTGCGTCTATTAGGCTAAATGGACACTTGCATGAGACGAGATCTAATGCTTAAAATTTATTATGTTTTACACTTTTTTTGTTTAAACACATAATCAAACTCAAACAAAAAGGTATGATGAACTTTGATATAACACGTGAGTCTTGAGAAATTCTTTGTTTTTTGATGCAATATTTCATGCAAACTTCTTCTGTACACTACTTATTAAGTATATATTAGATAGTTAGATTTTATCTCATCTTGAGTAAAAGTCAGGATCGTACAAGACAAATGGTCTATGTAGAGGTGATGTATAGTCCTTTTAAAGAGTTTGTTGACATAAAGCAACTTAGACCATTCTTTTAGAGATCTTTGTTATTAATGTTTGTTTGACTTTATTAACAATCATGATTTCATAATATTAAATGTGGTTGGGAATCATTTTTGTAAATTAAGATTCAGATAAAAACTCTAGTACAACATATAACTGGGAATGACATAGAAACTATCAGAAGCTTTTTAAGTTTCCAACCTTGAAGTTAGTTGCTTAACCAAATTAACCAAAAAAATTGAGATCTTTCTTAAATAATCTAATTATTTCTTTCATTGAAAAATCAAATTTATGGATTGTTAAACAAACTTCATAATTAAAATTGTTAGATTGAGAAAGAGTGAATTGCATTGGAGTAATTAGTGAAATCAAGCTCTAACATATTTTTTTATACAATTACATCTCTATCTTTATTATTGTTCTTATTTTAAGTCCTTTTTAAGTGTTATTTGCTCTAAAACTCTTAAATTTATAATCAATTATTTCTAATTAAATAAGTATAGCAGAAGTATATGTAAATACTCTTATTAGACATTTGTTCATTTAGTATTTGTAATAATTTCATTTGTTTCTCATACAGTATCCTACCACCCATCCAATTATAGAAGTCTTGTGTATTATCTAAATCTTGTAACCATACATTGTTTTGAGGAATTGTTTACTCTTGAGAATATCTAGAAGGGAGGAAGTTGGATAGTGAATCATCATATTAACAATTATTGATGAAGTTAATAATCACTTTTAATCTTATTGTTCCAAACGGCATTTGAGATTAGAGTTATATTACTACATATCTCAATGGGATGAAGTTGGATATCCACTAGATAACGAAATTCTGAATATTTTAAATAATATAAAAGGAGAACTACCTATTTTAAATAATATAAAAAGAGAACACATGACTACAAGAAAAAAGTTATTTAGAGACCAATATTTAGCTACCAAATGAAATGGTTGTTAACTGTGACCAAAATAATCACCAAATTAATTTTTGTTGCTAATTAAGTTAAATAATTAGTATCTAACATTAGATACCAAAATTTTAGTGACTTATGCAATTAGATTCTAAATTGGTATCTAATTAAGTTAGAGACTAATTTAGAATCTAATGACATAGGTCACTAAAACCTTGGTAGCTAATATTAGATACCAATTATTTGACTTAATTGGTCACTAGATTTAATCATTACTTTTATTTTGTAGTTATTTAGCAACCAAAATTTAATTTGGTAACTATTTTGGTCACAATCAGTAACCATTTCATTTGATAACTAAAAATTTATCTCTAGACAACATTTTTTCTTGTAGTGTACGTAGTAAACAACAATATTGTTTCAGAAATTGATTTAAAGGAATTGATTAGAACAACTATCAATAGCGAACCTTTGCAACGCATACACCATATTGCTAATTAATAATGTTTGTGCTGTTTATTGTAGTTTTCTTAGGACAATTTGAATGGTGGGAATCGATAAAAGTTTATAAGGAATTACATTTATATTTGGAAATAAGCTTGCAACATCATGTTTGTGTAAGCAATGTTCGGTCTTGGAAAATATTCCCTTCCAAATCAATGCTCTCTTACTGGTCAAATTTCTCATTATTAAGAGAATTGTGCCAAGAAATATTCTTGGTAAAAATGGTTAATTTCACAGAAAAAACAGTAAAATGTCCATGGCCATGGAATCATTAGATATGATATCAATAAAAAAAAATTAAGGATAGCAACTTGCACTTGTGGGAGAAATAAAAAAATGTCCTGTTTGGATATACAAATCCTAAATGCATTTCCTTTGCATGAAAAAAAGTTGGGAAGCTTTTGGAAGACTCTCAGTCATGAGCAAGGCATGTTCTTTTCTCAAAGAATGTGAATCCAAGAAAGAGAACTGAACCATTACGTCCATATTCAGAAATTGTTTATCTTTCTCCTGGATTCTTATTCTTCAATCATTTGAAAGTTGCACCATGCCATTCTCTCATATCATTAAAGTTCTTAGATGAAGATTCTATTTCAAAGTTTCATAAATCTACAGCCACTATCTAGGAATCTTTTGTTTTCAATATTTTGGTTAGCCTACAAGCACATTAAAAGGATAAGCTAGTTCATAAGGTATCGATTAAGAGACTAACTAGATATTTTTAAAGTGCATATCATATCTAATGAGATGACCAATTTTTTTGTTCTTCGCTAAAATTAAGGAAGCATAGTTAAGCCCTAGTTCAATAGAAAAAAAAAATCTGGGAACTCAAAAAGTGTTTACGAAGATTTAGACATTTATTTATACTAATGAGATCAATTAACTCCCTAACTTCAACCATGTGTGGTTCCAAAATCTGTACGGTGCAACCCTCAACTTGATCAGCCTTTTGGGTTAGGTCAATTCTATTTCCATTAACAATGAGAAGACTGAACAATTGGGGAAAAAAAAATCTCCAAGTTGTGTTGGGTGAATTCCACAAAATTTATGTTATTTTCGATTTTCTGGTGCACTATGATGCAAGTGGAGAGATCTTGATTTTTTAAACAATGGCATCTTATTTATTTATATTAATCCCGGGAATCAATCTTAATATTCTACTTACTAGTTGCCTCAGTTTTTCTTTTTTATATATTTATGAATATAATTAAAAGTTAAATGTAGATTAGAGTCAAGCCAACATGGATTTAATCAAAACTACTAGTTTTTTTCCTATGTTAAACAAACAATTGTGTATAAGTGTACATATAAATTGTAAGAAGAAAAAATAGCAGTTCAAACTATAATCAGTTAAGAATATTTTATTTCCTTGAAAATATAAAGTATAAAAAGGAAAACTATAGGTATTTAAAAAAATTATAAATATTTAAAAAATTAGTAAAGTATTATTTTAATAATAAATAATAAATATACAAGATTAATTGAGAATACTGGAGTATCTAGAAACAATTATAGAAAACTAAAATAATAATGATTATTATTTCAACCAAAAATTGTTAATTTAATTTAATATAAGAATTCGAGATATGTGTATAAACTGTTATCTACAAGAAAATGGGAACTGTTATTTACATTTTTTTTTCCATAAAGTTTCTAATTTGACGTCCTGTATAGCTTTCACAATTGAACTTAGTTGATTTTAGATTTAAATTATTGAAATTAGTCATTGATATAAGAAAAATAGCATATGATATATTCAATTCTTAGCTTAGATAAAAATAATTACAGTTCCAAATGGCCTAAAAATAAAATTATATAATCTTAATCACTTTTTTATTACAATTGTTATTTTATTGCCAATTGCAATATTATACAAATGACCTTCAATAATTTAGATAACTATTTATCTCCCCTTACTTCTAATAGTTATTTGTCACATCAGGAGGTTATTATCAAGTCCTTAACTATTATTTATTTTCAAGTATTTATGTGTCTAAAATATAAGGTTCTTATAATGATTTTGAATTGTAATAAAATTAAAATTCAACTCTTTAATTTCTTACTAAAAGACCCTAAGAAAATGGTTTTTTTCTTTAACTAATTAATTAGAAAAGTGGATTAAGTGTAGTCAAACATAGACAAGTGGGCTTGTCTTAAATGCCACTAGTTGTCAAATTATCAGCATCAACAAATCTGAAATGAAACAGAACTTGATACTAAATCTTTATCATCTACTGAATTATTTCATGAAAAACAAAAGAATAAACATTTGTTCAGGATTTTAAGGGAGAAAATTCTTACTTTTAGCTTTAGTCAATTCTAGTAACAATACCATAATACCATATGGGGACACTTGGAAGATGTGTGGTAATGGTTAGTTCATCCAAATGTCATGCATGCATACATATTTAAAACTAAGATACAAATGAAAACAAAAAAGGAGTAAAGGTAGATGGGCCATGGGGTATGTAATGGGTGTTTGTCTATAACCAAATTGTTGCATGAAAGTTGTATTGAATTTGGTTCCTTTTTAAGCTAAAAAGAAAAGTAGGTTTGTTGAAGGTGGACAAAGAACAAACCAAAGGAGAAAAGTGTGCTCCTTTCACTATCATCTACCTCATTCCTAAAGAGGGTAATTATAAGGAATCAATAAAAGAAGTTTAGGAGAAAACAAAAGTATGTTAGTACAAATACACACAAATACAGTTAGAGGTGAGTCAGATGACAAAACTTGAAATACAGGTTTGTATAGGAATCTCATGAAGTAGACTTTTCTTGGTTTCTATACTCCTCAAATAATATACTCAAAATAAATCCACAGATTTTTTTTTATTGTATATGCACAAAAGTTAAATTAGGCATTTAGATTAATTTGAGCTCAATGTTTATTTATAAATAATGAAAAAAAAATGATTGTATGTAAGAAAGTAAAAGCAACATGTTTTGAACTATCAATTTTATTAACAAATCCACTAATGGAATGCATTAGGAAATATTTTTATATTACTGAATACCTTTTTTGCATAATAAGTATTTTATTTATTTAATTTTATTTTCTTAATTAATGATTTTATAAACATATCCTGAAATGCTCAAATTCCTTAAATAAAGTCTCATTCAAATTTTATAGAGAAGAAAAACATATTTGAGATAGAAAAATTATTAAAGATGATGAAGAAATTATTCATAGAAAGTAATTATTAATAAATACATGATAAATAGTTTTTATATAACAACATACATTTAAGTTATTGATTAGTATTTTTTCTTGAACAATTTTCAATATTGTACAAACTGTAAGTATCATCCTACAAGTAACATTGCAATATTACTTTAAGAAAATAGTCGCCTTAAGATCTTTGTAATGATGTTTCTTTTTAAAGTTTTTAAATTAAAGAATAATCTTAAAAAGTATAAAATTTAATGATTTGAACTATACTTATTAAATAAAAATGAAGTAACTATAAGTAGTATATACAAAAATACTACGAAGGATTTCAAAAGACATTGATAAAGAGAAAGCAGAGAAAAAATTATGAAAAAAATGCAATAACCTAATATATTTACAATAATCTTCTACATTTTATGCAAAAAAAAAATGTTAATTTTTATATTCGATTGTATTTGACTTTTCAAGTTTTGTTCATTCAATTTATCTTAAATAAAATTTAATTATTTTAATTTTAAAAAAATTCAGTAACAGCTATTATAAATATATTTTCAGCAATATTTATAAGTAATCAATACATTTAGAAAATAAAATGATATTTTGATATATTTTAATATTTTTATTGGAATTTTAGCTTTTATTAGAACATTTTTTTAATACTTTCTATTTCAAAAATAAATAATAATAATAATCAACATCAAAGTATTCTTAAATAAAATTAGCTCAATAAATTTTCAATTCATTCTTATCTAAAGTTTAAGTAGTTAAGGAAACTTGAATAATAATTTTAAGAGATTAAAATAATATTTTAAAATTAAACGTAAATCTAATATGTTTAATCTACGTATAAAGTTATTAGAATGTATTCTTCATCAATCAAAAGTTAATGAGAATAAGATTTTCTTCCTCTCTTATAATTTACTGCATTATCATTACGTGAATAAATGATATAAAACAGTTAAATTTTCCTTAATTACCAATAACGTTAACTCCCGATTTTGGTTTAAAAAAAATTAAAAAAGAATGATTCTGATGTAGAGTTAGGGATCAAGGCTATTCCTTTGTAAGAAAATATTTTGATTAGCAATCCACAACAATTAGATTTCAATTATATCTCAACATATAAAAACCAAACACACCAAATATGGATCTATATATCAAAAGATATTTAACACATTGAAAATCATTTGATGTCTTTGAGAAGACTCATATAAGTATATCCAACATATGATCAAATTAAAGACATAGATTAACAAGCAAATCCAAGAGTAATAGATCAAGTATGTTTAATACAATTCAAGTCTTACATCTATATATATAACCGTGTATAAGACCTCCTTTAACTTCTCACTCCCTGATGTCTAAGTCTATGTGACTTAGACTATTAATGAAGGAAGATGATCTTTGTTACAATATGTGTGTCTTTACTTAATATCACAAGTCAAGCAATAATTCACATAACATCCCAGATTTGTGACCCTAAAATTCTAGTCATTCTCAATAAGCATTATCATACAACATAACTCATTTAAACCAAATAAAAAATCAATTAAATATATAAATTAATATCAAATAAATATAAAAATTAATATTTATTTTACATTTATAATAAACTTTCACAAGCAATACATTAAGGAGACAAAATGAGAAATAGAAAAAAAAGTTAGTTTAAACGAAAATTGTCTTGCTTGAGCGAAAAATTCTTCACTTGGTCGAAGATCTGGTTGAGAACAAGGCTTGAGTTGCAGCTATATTTTTGCATAAGCGAAAAATCTTTGGCATGAGAAAAAATAAGGTCGAGAATATTCTTTATTCTATTTGGCGGATCTCTATTCTATTTGCTTCAGGAAAAATTCTTTATGAGAAAGAAAATATTAGAAAATCAAACACATATTACATAACCAAATCAGCTTTCAAAGGTTTTATTTAAAGCCGCTTTAACAAATACAACTTTCAAACAGTTCAAATAATAAATGAAATTCATAATTTTCTCAAACATGATTCTTCACTCATTTCAATTCAACATTGGTCATTCAAACTCATAACTTAACATATAGAAAACTATAGGAAATTAACTTTACTCATTCAAACCATATTCAAAAAAAAATTAAAAGGTAATCTTAATGGAAGGCCCTCAACAAGGGACCCACCATAAGAGCCATGGTCAGGAGGATACAAGAAAAGTGGGACTCAATTGACCTTAGTATAATTAAACTCTTATCAAAATGGTTCAACTTTCCAAATTGTATAGAGTAGTGTATGATATTTTGGGCCATGTATTGGGCCTTAGAATAATTAGGGTTTGGGCTTATATTTTGGCCCTAAGTAGAGTAGGTATAGATTTAGGGTTTTTAGCCTATCTAATGTATTAATTGGGCTTGGAAAAGCCCAAGAGAAACTTTAGATGTCCTAGGGCAACTAATGAGCATTCTGCACATAAGGACCTCATTGAACATGTGCTAAATGTGGACCAAGAGCAGGAATGCGTGAAGGACACATAGTGCCGCCTCATTGGCTACTCTAGATATAAGGTTTGTGATGTATTTTTTGAATTTTTTAATTTTGGCTCTCTAAATAAAAGTGTTAAGCCTTTGTAAATTCAACTTGAAATGAGTGATTAGACTATGCCAAAATTTAACCTTACTTGTATCTGATCCTCTCTAGGTTAGATTTTCTTATCTAGCTTCTAACCTAGGCATATCTAGTGAGTTGACCTGACCTCTCTTAGATTCAAATACCACTGTGAATTTCTTACTTTCGTCATAGCTTCCTCCACCTTCTTCCATCCTACATCTAAATAAAATTCCAATTCAATTATGAAGAGAAACTCAAGGCCTTCAAATCTAGCCTCTATATCTACATCTTAACAAGAGAAAAGGAAGAAATAAAAAACCTTAAAGTAAACAAGAACTTATTTTGTTTGAAAATTTGATCGATTGAAAATGATCCTGAACTCCTCAACCACTACAAGGTGCGCTAAAGAGATAAATTTTAGTGGAAATAATTTAGAGAGAAGAAAGAAAGAGACTTCAGAGAGAGAGAGAGAGTGAGATACAGAGAGAGAGAGAGAGAGAGAGAGAATACGGGGTCTTACATATTTATAGTTAAGTATAATGTTTTTATGAATCCTTACAACATCCTATGATAGTCACTGTACACTTACAAAGATGAGTTAATAATAGAAACACACACAAATTCATCATTCAATCATCAATATTTACACTCACATTTAATATATTTCAGAAGATTAATATTAAGCACATTCTAAGACCAACACTTGTCCATCATGATCATATTTAAAATTCATTATTAACTTCTAGTATGGAGTGGTACATAACTCCTACTATATCACAACCTGTTGTAAGACCTCTTTCTATTTCTCACCACCTGATTGTTTTAATTTATATAATTAGATTATTAGTGAAGATAAGATGTAATTTTTCTTAATGAGTTTTGTCCTTAATACCTGACCCTTGGCTTGATTCTATCCTAGGTATTCTTCACAACAATATCCAAAAATAACAACATTCCTAAATAGTCAAATAATCAATATATATCCTCTTGTATTTTATACACTCACATTTTTCACACATATTTTTTTACACATGATATACAACATTGTTAATTAAATAACATCTTTAGGTTTTTATTTACTTATATATACATAAACATAATACTTCATCAACTCTAAAACATATCAATCTTATTGTATAAAAGTTGATTAAGTGACACAATTCTCACTTGAGAAAAAATTAACAAAAAGAAAAATAGCTCTTCACCAAATTTTTTTAGTTTAAACGAAAATATAACTCAAACAAGAACGTTTAGCTCAAATAAAAATTAATAAAAGAAAATGACCTATATATCCTTTAGTGAAAATCTCTTATTTAAATGAAAGAAAAGACATTATGTAACAAATCAAAAGCGTCCACCTTCTTCTAACATGTTAAAAATAACATTAGTTTACACTATACTAATGCTTCAAAACTTATATAACATTCATTCAACTCAAATTTCAACTCAAATGTACAAACACAAAAGTCATATAATATAACCATAATTTAAACACTTAACACATGCAAACATTAGCCATATTCATGAAATTTAAACTCATTTTAACTAGATAATCTAAATATGATTACTTGAAACATATTTTTCATCTTTATAAAATGAGTCAATTTTGGTTTTAATCACATTCAAATATATATATTTTTTCAATTTAAAATATCTCATTTTATTAACAAATATTTTAGAAATAATAATGATATAGTTCACATTATATTACAATGCTAATACATATTTAGGATAGATATTCAACCCCTTTTTTAAAAACAAATAAGAAGTTAATAAATATCTTATGATATTAGAGATTAAAATAATTATTTCCAATTTTTTGAGGACTAAAAGATCTTTTAAAAAATCTATATTTTATAAAGACTACAATCATATTTAATTTTTTTTATTTTGATGTAATTAAATTATATACATAAAATTGTCCATCACTATCAAATCTCATACTAAGGTTCATCAAAAAGGTAACTACAATATAACTCATAATTATTTTTTGCGAAAGATTGATCATACGGTACAAATTAAAATCAAAAATATAAAAGTATACAATTAAAATATAAAAATTATTTAAGTAATTAAAATATAAAAGAAATAAACATATGCAACTTAAAAATTGAAATAAAACCATAAAATCTTCATAATTTAAGGATCAAACTTGCAAAAATAATATAAAAACAAGAAGAAATTAAGTAATTAAAACGCAAAAAATAATGTAAATAAACATATGCAAATTAAAATGGAACGAAAACTATACATTTTTCATAATTTAAAGATCAAAACTTAAAAAAAATGAAACTAAAATATTGAATAATATTTAGAATAAATTAAAACTACAATTTAACCAAAATACAATAAGTTTCAGATAAACCTTTTATGTATATGGATTTTTGTAAAATTTGAGTAGAATATTAAACTTTTTAAGGAAGTAGAGAGTGATTTTTTTAAGAGTTTTTATGAATTTCAATTTTTCTTTTTCTAAAGGTATGAGACACATTTTGACTGTTAGATCCTAGAGTTTGTTTTTAGGTCTTCTTCATATGTTTGCATGGACTAAAGAAATTAAGTAAGGCTCAGTGTTGGGTTTGTGTGTATGGGTTATCCAAGAAATATTGGTAGTCAAAGACAATTTTCTCAATTACATGTGGGATTGGGACTCCTCACCATGCAAAATATGAGAGGCTTCTTTACTCGGGTTCTTATCGATGTTGATCTTCTATTCATCTTACTTTAACAGTTTTTGATGAAGCGTCCCACTTTTACTTTTATAGAATATATAGAATATAAACAACTTCCTCCTTTCTGTTCATTTTTCAAAATTATAGATAATGAGATTTCCTCAGAGTTGTAAGCAGGAGGAACACAATGAAAAAATTTTAAAAACTAAGCAGCACTTTGTGCCAAAAGTTTCAGCGAATAATCATGAAGGTGTTGTTTCTTCTATCATGAAGTTATGTGTAAGTCTCAATTTAAGTGAGATGTCGATGTTGTTGTTGTGGTTGTGTATATGCATACTTCAGGTTCTGATCATGATGATAGTCTTGAAGACATGTCTAGTCTTGTTGACGTCTCTCCAGTTGCTAAACAAAATAAGCAAATTTCTTCTCAGAATGATCTTGTTCCTCCTGTGAAGCTAACTCCTCCTAAGGGTGATCTTGTTCCTTTGATGGGTTTAACTTTTTCTAATTCTTTTTCATCTTCACATGTTATGAATGACGCTATTCCTCAGGAAAAAAATTATACGATGCATAATGTTTTAGACTAGTTATAAACAATACGTGTGTAATTAATTCTGAGCAAAGATCCTGTTTTTGATAGGAATTCTTTACCAGATATTGGTACGATTCCATATCAATGAAAATATATGGATGGAAAATCTTTGCAAATTGATAGTTTTTCTCCCGTTCAAAAGGAGCAGAGTTTGGTTTCTAAGAGGTGAATGGATATGATAAGACTAAATGAGACTTTGATGCTTCTCAAGTTGTTGAAAAAGCCATTGAATTAACTATCTAAGGTTCTAGGGTTTAAGTTTGATGTCACTGTTACTGCATGTTTATACACTGTGAGGCTGCAATCGGATGCTAAGGTGTGCAGGCTTCTCATACCCTTTCTAAGTTTGATAGAGGAGTATAAATTAATTTCTAAGTATTGAAAAGTTCGAATGAAATAGGAGTTCTTTAGTAATTTGAATAAGTTAAAAGACTATATTTAAATTTTAAAAAAATCTAAATGATTGAGAAATGATACTTCTAATATTTTACTTCTAATATTTTAATATTACTAAACGAACACGTTAGAATATTCTAATATTACTAAAAGAACATGTTAGAATAGGTACTAATATGAAATGAAGGAGGAATTTGTATTTTTCAGTTTTCAGTTTTTTTTTTCTTTTATTGCATTGGTTTTTAGTATAAGGGATAAATTTTTCTTTTGTTGGTTTCCTTCATTTTTGTATTCTTGTACTAGTTATGGGTTTAATTTAATAGTTCGCTTTATTTTTGTTTACATAAATTTAGTATAACCATGTGCTTATTTTTTTCTTTTTTAATAGATTTCATGTAATAACGGGTTATGTATAAAATACAATAAATATCCCCCAACTAACTAAGTTTAAGCTGTAATATATACCTAAAAAATCTCTAATAGTGAATAATTGAAAACGAAAAACGCATGTCAATTTCCCAACCATAAAGGATGCATATAATTGGGTAAAAATCTGGCAAATCACTTTCTGATAGAATCGCACAACCCAAAAACTCTATAGACTCAACTTTCAAAGAATAAACTACATCACATGTCGGCCATTGTAGAGTTAAGTGCAGGTTGCACTCGAAGCATAGTTGAACCAGAATAATCATTACAGTTCGTGCTTGTTTGGATTTAACATTACAAACACATTCTTATATTGTTTAGAACAAGATTTAAATTAAAATTTTGCAACTAGTCTAATACTTAGGTTTTTAGCAGGTTCAAATTAACTTAAATAATGTTTGCATTTGAGAATCTGTACATGATTTTGTATTCATTTAAAAAAAAAAACACATTCTGACTTTGTACTTTCTTTCTCCTTTCAAACAAATGTTTCTGGTATTAAATCAATAGTTTTCTTTTATTTAAGGCGTAGATTGCTAAGAAAGAGTTATATATCAATAAATAATCTATATAAATTATGCTATTTTACATCTCTAACATAATTTTTAACCAAATATTTCCACGTAACATTACTAATTCATTATAAATCCATATATAACACTTAGTTCACATTCTTAGTACCATATAACATCCTTAGTACCATATGCTCACCCTTCATAAGTACAAAATCTATTATAAATACAACCTCGCCTCTTATCTTGATCATTCAACTTTTATCATGTAATTGGATTATGTTAACTTAGTAATCACAAGTTGAACTGACTCAATAATGAATTCCTCAACTAAATCTACACAAATTATTACATTACACTCACAGCTTATGTGTCATGCCAACCTTTATTTTTAAACAAGATTTTAAATATTGATTTTCCATTGCTCAAAACATATTCAATATTATAGTTTTTTAGACTCTTGCAACGTCTCATTTAATTATTTAACTTTAAATAAGTTTAATCATATTATGACTTTCAGGATTTTTTTTTTAAGTTTTGTTTCAGCACAAAAAGTCTTGTAAAAGGCTTTACTTTCCTAACCTTTTTTCCAGCTTAGAAACCTAATTTCATATAATATTTTTTTTTATATTTTTTCTTCCTTGCATCAATTATAATATTTTCTTTCTATTGTTCACTTCTATTATTTAACTTTGACTTTTATATATATTGTTTTTCTTCTCATATTTTAAAATAAATATATTAATTATTTTATTTTTATTTTAAAATGAGAATTAGAAAAATTTAAGTTTTAATTTATATTATTAAATTTTTATTTTAAAAGTATTTTTATACAAAATTTCAACGTTAGACACTAAAGTAGTTTTAAAAGAAAATATTGTGACTAAATAAAATAAAAATAATAATGATTATAATAAATAAAATAATAATAATAATAATATATTGATATTATGAATAAAACATATTTATAAAATATATATATATATGATTATTTAGAAATAAAATAATAATACTAATAAAAAATAATTAACTAATTATTATATATATTGTTAAAAATAATTAATAAAAAAGAAAAAATATAAGAAGATAATATTGTATTTAATATAATGTAAATATTACTTTTTAAAAAAATAAAATAAAATAAAAATAATTAAAATAAAAAAGAAGATAAGAAACTTTTTATAAAATGAAAAGAAAAAAATAAGAGAAAAAAGAGAAAAAAAAAAGAGGAAAAAAAAAAATAAAAAAAATAAATGTACATCTTATAATAAAATATTACCTTTTTTTATATACATAAAAATATCAAATAAATGTATTGATACTTAGCAAAATATCATTATTCTTAAATATTCCACTCATTCAAATTTATTCCGGTTAAAAATGAATTTTCCATTTAACCCAAACCATCTTTAAAACCTAAACACTTTCCCAAACATTTATTATTGGGTTTCTTGTATTCCCAAGTTGTGACCAGGATGACAGTTGATATTTTACTGTATACCCCACTCATCCACCTGCAGTCCAAAATATTCTTAAACTTATAAGTTAGAAATAAGAGCAGTTACTTTAATTAAAATCACTAAATTAGCACCATGAAAAAAAAAAATTAACTTGACAACAAGCATATAAACACACACAATGGAAACATTCTTCATTGATACCAACCTAAGTAGAAACTTTGACTCACAGAACAAACTTTTCACCTTCTGACAACCTTCAAACCCTACCATTAAACCCTAAGGGCAACATTACATGAAAGAGACAGACTGAACCCTATTGGATTACTACTGAATTGAAAACAACACAACCACAAGAAACTGAAAACAACACAACCACAAGAAACTGAAAACAACACAACCATAAGAAACTGAAAACAAACAGAAGCCAGAAGGAACTTTCTACTCAAACAGCAACCCTAGGCACAACCTTGCAAGACAGTGGTTTCTTCATCTCCATGGAGAGTTTGAGACGCTCAGCCAAGTCCACAGTAACATCATCAGAAGGAACCCATTTGAAACTCTGAAGTAACTGAGCAAGCCAGAGATTAACAGAGGCCATGCCCAGGGCCTTCCCAGGACACACCCTTCTTCCAGCACCGAAGGGAGCCAACCTCAAATCAGTCCCCATTACGCTCACATCGTCCTCAACAAACCGCTCCGGGTTGAACTTCTCCGGTTCAGCCCACACCTTCTCATCGTGTGTGATTGCCCACATGTTCACCATCGCGGTGGTGCCCTTCGGAATGTGCATGTCGCCCACAGTAACATCATGCACAGCCAAGCGAGCCCAGGAGAGCAAAGGGCCTGGTGGGTGCACCCTCAGAGCCTCCTTCACAATGCACTGAAGGTACTTCAGGTTCGGCATGTCTGCATCCGTAACCGGCTTGGATCCGCACACACTGTCGATTTCGCTTTGAGCCTTTGCTTGTATCTCAGGGTGGAGAACCATCCTTGCCAGAGTCCACTCCAGTAGAATCGCCACTGTGTCAGTTCCTCTGAAAATCATTTCCTGAAACAGACATATTCAACAACTCAAAGTTAGAAAACCACACAATAATTATAATAATACATAACTCTAAATATTGATATTTATGTGGAAAATCTTCTATTTCCCATTGTCTTGTTTCAGGATTTTCATGCTCTTCATAAAAAAGTCATTGTTAGTGACATGCAAACAAAAATGTCAACAGATCAGAGCTTTATTTCAACTATGTGGGAAATCTTCTGTTTCCCATTGTCTGTTTCAGGATTTTCATTCTTTTCATAAAAAAGTCATTGTTAGTGACATGCAAACAAAAATGTAAACAGATCAGAGCTTTATTTCAACTGTTCACCAACATGCAAACTGAAAATAAACAAATCCTTCAGAAAAAAAAAAAAAATCATCACTCTGAAGTGAGATCAAAAGAAAAAAAAAATTAATTTACCCAAAGCACTGCAATCATATCAGCCTCGCTGATTTTGTTTTCATCCTCCATGTCAAGCAACACATCGACGAAATCAGACTTGGCCTCATCTTTCACATACTCACCCCTAGCCCTCTTCATTTTATGTTCCTCAATGATTCTCTCAACAAAAGCATTAACCTTTCCAACCAAAGTCCTAGACCTCTTCCTCACACCCTGCAAATCCAACCACCCTAGCAAAGGAAAATGGTCACTCCAGTTAAAGATACCCAAAAGCTCATACCCTTCACTCACCAACTTCTCAAGCTCAACCCCCTCACCCTCATAAAACCCATAACATTTCCCAAAAACTGTCATCATCACATTGTTCAAGGCCCCAAAATGAAGCACCTTTTTAACCTCCACTTCTCCCTTTTCACTCATAACCCTTTTCAGTTCTTCCACCATTCTCAGCCCCACATCACCCCGGAACCCTTCGAATCCCACTATCCTCTTAGCAGAAAAGAGGTGGAGAGCGGATATTCTCCTCAGGTTCCTCCAGTACTCACCGTATGGAGCGAACCCCATGGCACGGTAAAAAAGAAGCTCATAAGCAGATTCCTTAGCTGGTCTATCAGCAAAACTAGAATTCCCCAGAATCTCCTTGGCTGTCTCCGGTTCGCTGGAAATAACGAACCGGGTCAGGCCGACAGAGAAAGCCATCAGCTTCTCTGCACTGTGCAAGCGAGCCAGTTTGGCCAACGCCCGGTGCGGAGTTAAGCCGGTAAAGACTCCGAGAAGAGCCGTTACTGGACCAGGGATAATGGGTCTGGCTGATGACAGGGACAGAGCCCAGGCAAGGCCCCCAGGGGCAAGGAAAAGCATGAAAAGGAAGGAAAAGAGAAAAACACAGATAACAGCTTGAAGAGTGAGAATGGGAGCTTGAACAAGCTCAGGGAAGAACAAGAGGTGCTGAAAATACAGCGACATTTTTGCTGGAAAAAAAGAAAAAAAAAACCTGAGAGAAAAAGTGCAAAAGTGCAAGAGAGATGAAGATGTGCTGCAAGGATGGAGCACTGGATGGTGTGAAGATGCTGGTTGGTTACTGGTTTATATAGAAAGTAGGTGACTGGTGGGGTTAAAAGATTCCTTAACCATGGTTAAACAAATTAACCAAACCACAGGTTATAAAAAAATTCTAACACAACTTTAATCTTTATATTATTTTTAAAACATTATTAGTTAATTTACTATATATAATAATTTTATATTAGATTGCTTGTATTTTTTTTGTCAACGAAAATAGAGAAATAAAAGAACAGGAGGTTTCATATATTTTGTGTAGTGTATTTCTTAATTATAATATATGTGTCTTATGAATACGAGATTATGTGTATTTTATTTGAATAAATCCAAAACTATATATTTTAAAATAAACATGTGATTTGATTGATCATACTGTTATTGCATGCGTATTTGTCGTATTGAACTTACTTTTCAACGTAATTTGGATGTATAAAATAATAGTGAAATTAGATTTTAATTAATCATTATAGATATAATAATTGACGATTATTATTTTTAATTTTTTAAATAATTATTTAAATTAATTTTTAATTAAGTGCGTGATCTAAGAAAACCGTGGTATGTTTAAATTATTACAATATAGTGTGATGAAAAAAGAAATCAAGAATTAGTTAAAAGATAATTTAAAGATCTATTATTTTTTAAACATTATTATTAGATAATTTATATATATAATAATTTGAGATAGATTACTTGTATCTTTTTCCTCGACGCAAAATAGAGAAATAAAAAAACAGGAGGTTTCATATATTACGTGTATTTCTTAATTAATATATATATATATATATATATATATATATATATATATATATATATTATATAAAATATTTTTTTTATTTTATTTGTATAAATTTGTCCTATGGAATTTACTTTTAAAACAAATTTTGGATGTATAAAAATAATAATTATGAAAATTAGATTTTAATTTATTGTTAATCATCAACTGTATAGATATAATAATTTATGATTATTATTTTTATTTTTAAATAATTATTGAAATTATTTAATTAAGTTCATGATCTAAAAAAAATGAGTGGCTGTATTTTTGTTCTGTTTAAATTATTCCAAGATAGTCTGATGAAAAAGAAATCAATAATTAGGTTAAAGATAATTTAAAAATCTATATGAATTGTATAATTTACCACAAAATTCCAGTTAAACATTGAATTTAATCAAAATTAAAAAAACAAATATGCCAACAATAATAGTAATGTTTGGAAAATGTTATATGTGATATTTTTTCCTTTTTAGGTAGGTATGATATTACTTTTATAATGCGGGTAAAAATATATTAATGTGGGGTTCAGTTTGAGAATGGACTGCATTGGGACCACCCAACCCAAGTCATTATAATTTTAATTTTTAACGTTTTTTTTCTTGTTTCTTTTGGGGCCACTCAACTCAAGTCATTATAATTTCAATTTTTAATGTTTTTTATCTCAAAATATTATTATATTACTTTTATTTATAAAGTAGATGTAAGGAAAAAATATGAATTATTTTTTATTCAAATACACATTATTAACGTAAACAACTCCTGGTTTTTTTAAATATATATATATATATATATAATAAAAGATAAATTTATAATTCAATAATGTAAAAATTATTAAAAAAACATAATTGGGGGTTGTTAAGGGAAAGAAAAAGTTATCAATTTTTTTTTTGTCTTTACTTCGTTTTTTATTGGGTAATCATATTTATTGATTATGATACATTTAAATACAAGTAATCTTATTTTGAGTAATTAAAAAATAAATATATATAATTAAGTAAAAGGAATATTTTTAAATTTTTTATCATATCATATTAATATTGAATATTCAATTTACTTTAGATTTTAAAATATTAAATGTAGGAGTATTACTTGTTGTGACAATTTAAAAAATTTGTCATCTGAAGTGGTAAGAGTGGAATAAACATCTGATTATTATATTATTAAACTGAAAACAGACATTTATATAAAAAGTAAGTAGTCAAGTCTTATTTTCACTCACTATCTCTCTAAAACTGGTGACTTTCCTTACCTCTGACTTCTCTCTAAGCCTTTGCTTCCATCTCTCATCAGTTTCTCGAGCAGAGCTCACTGTTGGACTCGTGGCAGAGAATAGAGCAAGTCTACCCGATTAGAATATCCATTAGAATAAGTTCGTTTTCTGCCCTCTTCCCTTAGAGCCAGTTTTAGGTTTTTGTTGCATGTGGCCTCTGAGTGATCAGACAGTGCCTCTGTGAGCTCAGTTCCCTAATGTTTTAGGCTGATCGTTAATCAGAGGTCATTTCGATGCAGATTATAGTTCTATAAGACCTTAAGCGGTTGGGACTGTTAGAGAGGATTTTCAGTACAATTCAGGTAAGGGAAGCTAACTTGCATGTTGCATCATTCCAGTTTATTTGTGAGTTAGGGTTTTATCAAATTGTGTCTGTGAAAATACATATATAATGGTTTCTCTGCTGGCATGAAGCTTAAGTTGACTTTTGATTGCTTATTCATTCTTGTCTACATGATGAGTATGTGGAAATTGATGAAATGCAAGTTGAATTTTTGGTTAAGTTAGTAATATGAGACATGTGTAGTAGCTCTGTGATAGTAAAAACTACATGAATTGTCTTATATGTTGTTGTTTTCTGCATAATTCACCCAGGCAACAACATCTCGCCTAGGCAAGAATGGTTTCGAGGAGAACTATGCTTTCACGACTGTTTTCGCCTAGGCGAGAAAGTAGTTTCGCCCAAGCAATGGTACGGTCGCTGCGAGAAAGCCCCTGGGACAAGTGTGCTCTCTACAGTATTTTCGCTCAGGCAAAAATGGCCCTGAAGCAGGAGTGCTCTCTGAACTATTTTCGCTCAAGCGATAGATTTTTTGCTTGGGCGAGGGGTATTTCCGCCCGGGCGAAATTATTCTCGCCCAAACTTAAAAAAAAAAATTGGCTTTTTGTTTCATTTGTTTAATTCTTTTGAAATGTAGTGTATTGATTTAATATAATAGATTAATTGTTACTTTAAATTTAATAGTATTAATATTTTAGGAATTTTATTCATTTTTTCTTTTTAGATTGAGATTGAAAGGTGAATGAATGATAAATGAAAAGAGATTTATGTTATGTTATGGAACTCATAAGTGTCTATGAGTTGGTCAAGGTCTATACGTAGTATTTTCAGCCGTGTCTGCATTGTCTAGTTAAAGATTAATATCCTGACTCTACTAGTAATAAGAATCAAATAGATAATTATTACTAGGTGGTGAGAGTCGAAGGAGGTCTGAACTGGGTGATTGTAGCTTGAGACATAGCTAGTTAGAAAAGCCTCAAGGAGACTAATCCTGTCATGTATATTGATGATTCATTTGTGTGGAGGCTGTGTGAATTCACAGTTTGAAGATGTATGACAGGTGCATATTTCGGGGTCTATTCAATATACAAGTCTTTCAGAAGTAAAGTCAATTTTGTAGTGTGTCAGTGTCTTATAATTGTAATAAAGCATGAAATTGATTGAGATAGATGATTCTGAAGTGCTTGTGTTGATTGAATGACTTTGAATTTCTCAAAATTGGTTAGCTTACCCTTTATTCGGTTGTACTTGTGTTTGATATCTGTCTGTGATGATCGTGTTTGACACGGGACCAGATGGTGTTGCAGATGGATCTGTGGAGAATTACTTAGGCTGAGTGATGCTGAAAGGGATAGTGTTTATTTTGAAAAATTTGCATATGATTTTGTAAATATATGATTAAGATTTCAGTTTAATATGAATATGTATTTTGATACATATTATCTATAGATTACTGTAAGATATGCATAATTATATATATCATAGTTGTGTTAATAGAAACCTTATTTTGAGAAACGTTACACTTTTTATTTAGTGTATTCATATTAAGATTTGAAGAATTCATAAAATATAAGACTTTATTTTCTATAACAATAATTATCAATGTAATGTCATAATGTTTATTAAAACATATATAATAAATAATAATTTCATACAATTATTAATATATTCAATAAATTTAGTTTATATTCTTAATGAATAAATATATAGTCACATTATATTCTTAATCATTTTGTACGCAAAACATTAGTTATGTTTGTACACATAATTAATCTTGTGTTTAAATAATTATATTTAATTAGCTTTCGGTGTATATGTATTTTATGTGTAAGCTGCTGAATGCACAATTTTGATCAAACATCAATATATTATTTAATCATCAAACTTTATCAATATGTTGTTAATTTTTTTTATCAAATATTATAATCAATAATATATTAATTAAATAATTTCATATAATTATTAATATATTCAATAAATTTAGTTTAATTCAAACATGTATCAATAATGAATAAATATATAGTCACATTATATTCTTAAACATTTTATACACAAAACATTAGTCATTGTACACATAATTAATCATGTGTTTAAATAATTAAATTTAATTAGCTTTCGGTCTAAATGTATTTCCTGTGTAAGCTGCTGAATGCACAATTTTGATCAAACAACAATATGTTATTTAATCATCAAATATTTTGTTCGTTTTTTCATCAAATATTATAATTAATAATATATTAAACCCAAAACTATATATTTTAAAATAAACATGTGATTTGATTGATCATACTGTTATTGCATGCCAATTTGTCGTATTGAACTTACTTTTCAAACATAAGATGTATAAAATAATAGTGAAATTAGATTTTAATTCATTTTTAATCATCAAATTGTATAGATATAATAATTGATGATTATTATTTTAATTTTTTTAGATAATTATTGGAATTATTTTTTAATTAAGTACGTGATCTAACAAAAATGGACTGTGGTAGGTTTAAATTATTACAATATAGTCTGATGAAAAAGAAATCAATAATTAGATAAAAGATAATTTAAAGATCTATTATTTTTTAAACATTATTACTTAATTTATTATATATAATAATTTGAGATAGATTACTTGTATTTTTTTTCCTGGACGCAAAATAGAGAAATAAAAAAACAGGAGGTTTCATATATTCCGTGTATTTCTTAATTATAATATATATATTAAATACAAGATTCCCTGTATTTTATTTGAATAAATCAAAACCTATATATTTTAAAATGAAACATCTTAACTGATCATATGTTATTGCATGTAAATTTGTCATATGAAATTTACTTTTAAAACAAAATTTGGATGTATAAAAATAATAGTTATGAAAATTACATTTAATTTATTGTTAATCATCAAATGTATAGATATAATAATTTATGATTATTATTTTTATTTTTTAAATAATTATTGAAATTATTTAATTAAGTTCATGATTAAAAAAATATGGGTGGTTTATTTTTGTTCTGTTTAAATTATTTCAAGATAGTCTGATGAAAAAGAAATCAATAATTAGGTTAAAGATAATTTAAAAATCTATATGAATTGTATAATTTACCACAAAAATCCAGTTAAACATTGAATTTAATTAAAATTAAAAAAAATATGCGAACAATAATAGTAATGTTTTGAAGATGTTATATGTGATATTTTTTCCTTTTTAGGTAGGTATGATATTACTTTTATATTGTAGGAAAAAATATATTAATGTGGCGTTCAGTTTGAGAATGGACTGCATTGGGACCACCCAACCCAAGTCATTATAATTTCAATTTTTAATGTTTCTTATCTCAAAATATTATTATATTATTTTTATTTATAAAGTAGATATAAGGGAAAAATATGAATTATTTTTTCATTATTTTTAAGAAATACACATTATTAACATAAACAACTCCTATTTTTAAAAAAATATGTATAATAAAAAATAAATTTATAATTCAATAATATAAAAATTATTAGAAAACATAATTGGGGGTTGTTAAGTGGTAAGAAAAAGTTGTCAATTTTTTTATTCTGTAATCATATTTTTTTTTTCTTAAACGGTCAATTCAATTATTCAACATTTTACTTTCACTTGTGATTATTATATATTTATATACAATTAATCTTACTTTGAGTAATTAAAAAACAAACAAGTATAATTAAGGTAAAATAAATATTTTTAAATTTTTTATTATATCTTATTTTTATCAATTTAATATTGAATATTCAATTTACAATTTTAAAATATTAAATATAGAAGTATTATTTTTTGTGACAACTATCAAATTTGTCATCTTAGCAAATCAGATAAAAGTGAAATGAGCATTGATTATTATATTACTAAATTGAAATGATCTTGATTATTATATTATTAAATTGAAATGATTAAACTGAAAATAAGTATTTATAGAAAGAGTAAGTTGTCAAGTCTCATTTTCACTTGAACCACCATCTCTTTAAAACTCCCAAACTTCCTTTTTCTCTGATTTTTCTCTAAGTCTTTGGTTCTATCTCTCATCAGTTTCTCAAGCGGAGTTCACCGTTGGACTTGTGGCAGAGAATAGAGCAAATCTACTCACTTAGAATATCCGTTAGAGTAAGTTCATTTTCTGTCCTCTTCCCTTAGAATCAATAATCATTTATTAGAAGTCATTTGATGCAAATTCGAGTTTCAGAGGATCTCAGACGGTTGGGACTGTTAGAGAGGATTTTCACTACAATTCAGGTAACAGAAGCTGATTTGCATGTTGCTTAATTCCAATTTGTTTGTGAGTTAGGGTTTTATCAAAGTGTGTCTGTGAAAATGCATATGTGATGGTTTCTTGCTAGCATGAAGCTTAAGTTGAGTTTTAATTGCTTATTCATTCTTGTATGCATGATGAGTATATGTGGAAATTGATGGTATGCAAGTTAAATTTTTGGTTAATTAGTCATCTATGAGGCATGTGTAGTAGCTCTGTGGTAGTAAAGACTACATGAATTGTCTGATATGTTGTTGTTTTCTGCATAATTCACCTAGGCGACGGCATCTCGCCCAGGAAAGAATGGTTTCGAGGAGCAACTATGCTCTCTGCACTGTTTTCGCCCAGGCAATAAAGTAGTTTCGCACAAGCGAGGGTACGGTCGCCCAAGCGAGAAAGCCCCTGGAGCAAGCGTGCTCTCTGGACTGTTTTTACCGGGGCAAGAAATCCTTCATCTAAGCAAGCAGGTATTCTCGCCCAGGCGAGAGAATATTTTCACTCAGGCGAAAATGGCCCTGAAGCAACAGTGCTCCCTGAACTATTTTCGCTCAAGCATAGATAGATTTTTCGCTCGGACGAGGGGTATTTTTGTCCGGGCAAAATTATTCTCGCCTAAGCTAAAAGAACAAAATTTGTTTTTTGTTAATTTGTTTAACTATTTTGGAAAAACAAAATTTTCTTTTTGTTCATTTGTTTAAATATTTTGGATTGCAATGTATTGATTTAATATAATAAATTAATTGTTACTTTAAATTTAATAGTATTAATGGTTTAGTAATTTCTTTCATTTCTTTTTTGAGATTGAGATTGAAAGGTGAATGAATGATACATGAGAAGAGAGATTTTATGTTATGTTATGGAACTGATAAGTATTTATGAGTTGGTCAAGGTCTAGACATAGTATTTTCAGGAAAAGGAAATACCAGTGTCTAGGTCATATAGGATGCATTGTCTAAAGATCTAGTTAACAATTGATATCCTGACTCTACTAGTAATAGAAATCAAATAGATGATTATTTATTTTTTGGTGGTGAGAGTCGAAGGAGCTCTGAACTGGGTGACTACAACTTGAGACAAAGCTGGTCAGAAAAGTCTCAGAAGACTAACTCTGTCATACATGATTGAGGATTCATTTATGTGGAGGCTGTGTGTATGACAAGTACATATTTTGAGGTTTATTCAATGAATGAGTCTTTTAGAAATAGAGACAAATTTAGTAGTGTGTTAGTGTCTTATAATTGTAATGATGCATGAAATTGACTTAGATGGATGATTTTTAAGTGCTTGTGTTGATTGAATGAATTTGAATTTCTCAAAATTAGTTAGCTTACCCTTTATTCTGTTGTGCTTGTGTTTGATATTTGTCTGTGACGATCGTGTTAGACACACAAGCAGATTGTGCTGTAGATGGATCTGTGAAGGGTGACTTAGGCTTAGTGATGTTGATAGGAATAATGTTTATTTTGAAAAACTTACATATGGTTTTGTAAATATATGTTTAAGATTTTAGTTTAGTATAAATATTTATTTGAAGCATATTATCTATGGATTACTATAAGATATGCATAATTATATATATTGTAGTTGTGCTAACAGAAAAGTTATTTTGTGTAACGTTACACTTTTATTTAGTGTATTCATATTAAGATTTGAAGAATTCATAAAATATAAAATTTTATTTTCGATAATAATTATCAATGTAATGTCACAATCTTTATTAAAACATATATAATAAATAATAATTTCATACAATTATTAATATATTCAATAAATTTAGTTTAATTCAAACATGTATCAATAATGAATAAATATATAGTCACAATTGAAGATTTGAATCTTATTTTATATTATATCTTTTCAGATGTGATTACAATTTATAGACTATTCACAACCTAATTGAGGAAAGAAAAATCTGTAATCAAACCTAATCAAACCTGTAATTACAGTTACAAAAAAACAAATCTTTCCTAATAAATAGAAAATGAAATCTGCCCTAATTATGGGATAATTATCTCCTAATTATATTACACAACA
>Ga0209700_103479_pt1 | contig 30052 bp, 8 predicted proteins | sample SiratroredBW_FD_187528 | JGI IMG/M metagenome (GOLD analysis project Ga0209700, IMG submission 187528) | Root nodule microbial communities of legume samples collected from California, USA - Siratro red BW (SPAdes) (version 2) | ecosystem: Host-associated > Plants > Roots > Nodule | place: USA...
ACAGGATGAATTGTGAACTTTATCAAGGTTTCTCTGACTTTTATTTTGATTACATTATGCAAATAAGTTTTTTTTTTTTTGTTTCTTTTTATCTTATAATTATAATCATAATAAAACTTATTGAATTTGACCTGATCAATCTAAGTATGGTGAATGTTTAAGTTCACTGAAAAGTACCAAATTAAAGTTGGAGTGAGTGAAGGAGATTTCAAATAAAGATGTTCAATTATTTCAAATCAGAACTATTAACCTCTGCATATGCATGAGGTTGCTTCACCAATTATATTATAAACAGTATCAGATTTAATTAAAAACTACTTATCATTTGATGTTAATTAAATAGTAAAACAAATAGTTGTGATTATTTCCTAGTTGATATATTTTTTACCATTATAAAAATATTTTCAACTTTATGTTTATACATTATAGTTTAGTAGAAATTAAATATATTTAGAGATGGAGCTCTCATTTGTCAACTCCCTAAAAACACAAAATATATTCTCTAGAACAGTAAGGAAACCCTCTGGCACACAATAGTCGCCCTACAACAACAGTAAGTGGAGGATAATAAATGAATCAAGAGCCAATTATAAGGAGCAGGTACAGGCCAAGTTCGATAAATACTTAGAGCTTATCTCAAACAACATAAACCAAGTTGCAATCTCATTGGATTAAGACACACAAAGGTTTGACTGCTTCTTCATGCACCTCCAAGCTTTCTTAAGGCACCTCTAAAATTTTAAAAAATTCCAACACTGCCTTGCCTTTTCTGTCCTTTCAAATTCGGAATGTGTATTTGAGGTGAGAATATGTTACAGAACAATTTATTCTGGAATATGTTGATTGAGTTCCGGAACTGAGCATTCCATAAGTCAATAAAAGTGTTTTGGAATAAATTATTCCAAAATAGATTTGGGGGTGAGAATATGTTACGGAATAATTTGTTTCAGAAGTTATTGGTTGAGTTTCGGAACTGAATATTCTGTAAGCCAATATTTTGGAATTAGCTGTTCCAGAATGGATTTCCATTGTATTATTGTTTCGGAACAGGATGTTCCGTAACTCAAAAAACCTGTTCTAGAAGTTAATATATAATTTCAGAATAGATCATTTCGGAACAGGTTTTTTGAGTTACAAAACATCTTATTCCGAAATAATAATTTCCAGAATTGGAGGTGCAGGGGCATTTTCGTTTTTATATTATTATTTTAAGAATAATTTGGACCATTTTGAAAATTTTGAGGATACTTGAAGAAAGACTTGGAGGTACTGGAAGAAGCAGTCCAAAGGTTTGAGGATGACTTGCATAGCATGGCTCAACACACAAAGTGGGTTGCTGACCCGTTAGGATTTCCCAATGATAGACATACCAATGGAGTGAGGCGATAAACTTATGAGGTCCGATCTCAGAAGCAAGAAACTAATGTACTAACACAACAGGATCATGACAACACTCAAAAGATCAACATCGAGACCTCAACACTAAATCAAGTGAAAGAGATTGATGAAGGATGTTTGGGTAAAAATTAATTTTGCAAATGAGGTTGCAAAAGCAACCCAACTCCTTTTTTTACTAAATTGAGTTTTCAAACAATTTTTTAACATGCACTTTAATTAAAAATAATTAAATGTCATAAAATTAAGTTTAATCTGCATAGTACATAATACATTGGTGTTAAAGTAATTTTAATATGTTTAAATTTATGTATCATTTATAAGACCCAAAAAATAAACAAATTATTTACACAATTAGGCATGTTGGACGTTATTAATTGAGTAAAACAATAAGAAAGAAAAAACTAATATTGCACACAATTCAAACTAAAAGAAATAAAATTACAATCAAACGAAAATTTCAAGAGCAGTGATCAAAATCTAAATTAATTTGACCTGGATATTACTATACATGTCTTCTGAAATAATTTTGTATCAAAACCATTATCTTCAAATGCATATTGAGGACCCACTTCAAAAGCAAGGGAGTGTTCCCTTGTAAGACTTTATATCTTTTGGTTGGGATTATGAAACAAAAGAACATCAACGGCTAATTATTTTATTCATTGAATTAATCACATATAGCAACGACTTTCACATTTACGAGGGGCCTGAACTCTGAACTTCGAACTGCGAAAATTCTCTTTTGAAAGCTAAAGGCAAAAAGAAAAAGGAAGACAAGGAGAAAATTATGGTCTTTCGACATAAACATGTGGACTGACCAATTATTTGTTAGTTCGTCTCTTGTCTCATGTCTTTAGAAAAGAGCACTGAATTTCATGGTTGGCTAATCTTTTATTTTATTTTTCAAAAGCAATGTATTATGATAGTTGAAAATTATAAGTTATGACGTAAAAGTTATTCAAGCTAATTTTAATTTTTTTTCCACTAAGCCTTCTTTATATTTTTTTTAATAAAAATAAAATAAAGAAAAATAGACTCAAGATTATCTTAATATGATATGTTAATGTAAGTTAAACACTTTCTGCTTATACATTGTTAGAAGATCCATGTATTAGACAACTCGTGTTGGATTTCTATTATATGTGAAAACTTGAAGTACCGACGATAATCATATTACCGCAAGTTTACTCATGAACTAGAAGAAACTTGTGGGAAAGAAAAAAATGTCCGGCCAAGGTTTTATCAAGATTGTCATATTTTTTCTTAATGTACTTTAAACATTTACGAGGTATTCCATTTTGCTTTCATGTAAGACTCTTTGTGTTACTTGCATTGCATAATTATTCTTTGTTTTATGTAAAAAGTTTTTTTTTTAAATGTTTTAGAACATTTAACATATTTGATTATCTTGTGATGCATAAAATTATACATGTGGAGATAATTCATTATCCATAAATGCCTTAAACGTTTCTACCAATAGACTTAATTCCCTTAGTAAACACATTTACTTGTTGAAAATATGAGTCATTTTGAAAACAAAGCGTCTGAATTTCTAAAAGGTTTTGCAATATAGAGTATATCTTGATTGATTCTCAAAATTCACATATATATATCATATTCAATCTTAAATATAAAGTATATGTTAGATATTCTCAAAAGTCACATATATATTATATTCAATTTTGAATATTCTTCATATGCAAATTAATTTTTGGAGTTTTTGAAATTGGAATAAAATTGAAAATATAACAAAGATTGAAACACTAAATATAAGAAAATAAAAGATCAATTCATAGATTGAAGATTCATAAGATTCCTGATGGAGAACCATTTAAAATACCATGCATTGGGCCTACCGCAAGAAGTATGGCCAAAAAAAGGAAGGAAGGAAAAGATATTCAAAAGACTATTCTTTTACAAAATATTATTAACATTTTCCTTCTTCTCAACTGTGTAAAAATGTACAAAGTAATGTGGGACTTTATTTTAAGGCATGTATTTTGGGATAAAGTAGTGTAAGACTTCTAATTTTTGGGCCTTGTATTTGGCCAAGGTTTGTAGAGAACAAACCTAACCCTAGGAATGAGAAGAAGAAGGCACCTAGCTCAAAAACCCTAGCTAGGGTTAGCATACAAGCTAGGGCTAGGTGATGCCTCATGGAGCACACGTTATGGCTGGGTGGCACCTCATGTTTCCCATGCTTCATTTCCACATGTCACGTCCTCTATGGAGATGGACCTCTCAATTCTTGACTTGACAATTGTCACCACTTCATTTGAGAGTTTTTTAGAAGCTTGTCTTACAAGTTGGGGTTAGGATTAGGGTTTAGCTAGGCTTAGACATCCACTAAACCTATGAATAAGTGATGAATGTACTTGAAAATTCAGTTTATGAATGAGTGTTGAAATGCTGGCCAAATTGAGCCTCTTCTCCTTGTTCAAGAACTCTCTCTAGATTAGTCTCCTCAAGACTCTTCTCTAGACTTTCTCCTAGTGTATTGGCCTAACCTCACCTAGGTTCTTATTGAATTTTCACATCTAAACACTTTCGAAACTGCATGTTTACTACATCATTTCGGTTCCTACCTTCATTCATATAAAAAAAACTATAACAAATCTTGGAAGCAAGCACATGAACACATGCAGTGAAACTTTGAATAACATCAATTTTCTCTTATCATTGTTCTCTAAAGATTTAGATCCAAGTTTAAACAATTAACTAGCTCAATTAATTAATTAAATTGAATAAAATGTCATTGAAGAAGAAATACAAATCAAATTAAAATATCATTTAATCTAATTCTTATTGAATTATGAAATCAAGATTCAATCAATTCTTAATTTGAACTCTAGAATTAGAATTTTTTTTTATCCAAATTTTTTAGTGCTAAATTATTTTAGTGTATATTTGCCAGTAGAGTCCTTACATTGGATAAATTTATGATCAATTTTAAGTTTTCAAACTTTTAATATGGAGCTTAGATTGAAAAACTCCAAAAATGAAAGTTGCTCGAAATGAGGTCATGAATGTCGTGGGTAATACCCATTGGGGATTATGGATCCAAAATTTCATCCTTTACTATTAGTTTTTTTTATTATAGATTTTGCACTTTTATTTCACATATCTATACTTGCCAAAAATTTCTAAAGATTTTTGTGGTGTTTTCTTGTATGGATTAGACATTTATCAACTCATTAATTTTTTTAAATGAGACTTATTACATTGATTGTAGCCTCAACCGATGTCATAAGTCTCACATTACGTTGGTTTCAGCTACAACATCGATTGCGGAACCAATGTAGAAAGCCTTCTAAAACTGATGTAGAATCTCATTTTTCTACTAGTGTTCTTTTGTAAGATTATAAAAATAGAAGATCATGTAATACACAAGTGTTTCATTTGATAAACGATACAACACTATGCAATATTTTCTTAAATCTCATAAGCTGCTCATGAGAACATATGAAACATGTACTAAAACATCATACAATACATAAAGACAAAATTAACATCATACTTAATACCCATATTCTTATTCTATATTTGCAAGGAATGTATGTCTGCCAAAGAGATCAATTCAAGTTTAAATACAAAACAAATATCGAAGATCTCTTGGAACATGAGTTAAAGTTTTTTTCTTCATCAACCTCTTAACACAAAAAGTCTTTCAACACTGATCCAATTATTTTTCCGGTACACTTAGTTATAACTTAGTGCAAAAGACTATGCTACTTAGGGAGATAAACACTATTAATTATCAAGGATATTTCAAAGAAAAAGGAGAATGAATTAAAGTTGCATTAAATACAAAAATAAAATTAAAGCTTGTTAGATGCAAAACATATATATAGAAGCTGAAGCTACTCAACAACTATAAATGACCTCTTAACAATGACCTTCGTCCAAAGTCTATTTAAAGATTTTCATCCAAAAGAAGAAGAACAAGAGAGAGGAGATATTATGCCAAGTTGCTGCTTAAATTAAGAGTACTCTTAAGTCAAAAGAGTAGAAATATTGTTAAAGTAATAGGATTTGACTATACCAAAATGTTGACGAGATGATAGAACAAACCTCACAACTTCACAGAAGGATCCTCAAGCTCAAGATAGAAATATTGTTAAAGTACTAGGATTTAGAAGAACATTACAGAAAAAAATGAGAGTATATTTCTTGTTACCTAGGAGAGAGAAATTTATCCATTGTATATGTCAAAAGAAGATACCATCCCTAAAGAGTAAGATGATCTATACTAGGAGAGAAAGCCTAAACTGTGTATTTGTCTGTGAGACACTATCACTCTCTACTAGTCAAACAAGATGGTCAGATGATCATTCAAGCATTCAATCCTTGTATGTTATCTAAGAGTGACTAATGGACAAAGAATACTCATTAAGCAAAAAGTGACTTGGTAAAGAATACTTTGTCTCAGTCAGGAATGGCTTGAGAAAAGAATACTTAAGGAGTTTGCCAAGAGTGACTACGAGCCCAAAGAATGCTTAGTGTCATCCAGGAGAGGCTTGAGAAAAAAAATACTCAAGGAGTTAGCCAAGAGTGGGTACGAGCCCAAATAGTACTCAATGATAGCCGTGAGTGGCTTGAGAAAAGAATACTCATGGAGTTAACAAAGAGTGCCTACAAGTTCAAAGAATACTCAATTGAGTCAAGAATGGATTGTTTCAAGAATCTCAAGGGGTTAGCTAATAGTGGCTACGAGCCTAAGTGCACTTCGTAATATTAGTCTGCCTAGTTAAACTTAACTAGTTGGTTAAGGACTGGATATAGTCTATTATGACAGATGAACGAGTATAAATTAATTTGTGTGTCTTTTTTTCCTACTTATCTCATGTGTATTACATATTATTATCATCTGGACTAACCTAAGAAGAGTTATTATGAGAGTATTTTCTAAACATACTCTTATCAAAGAGTTTTCAAATGATATTTTTGAACTACATATGAGGAGGTTGATCAAAGGCAAGAACTATGATTTAATTACTTGTTAAAATTAACATAAAAACATATTGGTTAATTGATTCAAGTGAGTTATAAAATATGCATTTGATGTGACCATTTGGATTGGAAAAGCTAAGGATAAAATAAGCCTTTAATTATTTTTATCTGATCACATTTGTTATAAGATTTTGAGGAAAGTCATTTTATATCCCATTAGAAAAAACCTGTTGAAAAATATTTAAAAAAATGTATCTCTTTTAAGTTCACATTTTTCAATAAATCATCTTAAGAGAAAATTTCATCAGGTATAGCCTATCAGACACAAGAATCACAATCTGATCACTAGTAAAAGTCAATGAGAAAATATCACATACAAATGATTGAAAGAAGTTAACAAGTTGCATCCAACATGTTACATTAGATGAAACAATTTTTTAGTCTGATTGCTTTACAAATCAAATCATTGTCTTAGTATCATTAATCAAATGATATTTGAGAATTGTTTTTTAGTCTAATTAAAACACAATTCAACCTCCCTTCTTGTGATTTTCCTATTTATCATACATGTTTTATCTCACATTTAGGACACCATGGAGTTGGATCTTTAGTTCATAACATTTTTTTGTATTTTCATATCATTTTACATGGTATACACTAGTACAAAAAATGCATTTTGCATTGATCATTGAAGACATACTACATCGGTTCCAGAACTTATGTTAATGCAGATAATGTAGAAAGTCCAGGACTTTCTACATCAGTTCTAGAATTAATGTAGTATGTGTATATACTACATTGGTTGATAAATCGCCGATGTAAAATAACAATCATGAGAGTGTTCGGGAAGAGATACTACATCGATTGGGAGCCACAGCCAATGTAATATCTCTATTTTCTTAAAAAAAATCTTTTTTATTGATTAATCTCTAATACTTACAAGGAAACACCACAAAAATTTCCATATTTTTTTGACAAGTACAGGTATGTGAAATAGAAAAAAAAAAGAAGTTAAAAAATACTAAACAAATTAAAAAAAATAGTAAAAGATAGAATTTTGGAAACAAATTGAATCCAAAATCCCCTATGCGATTGCCCACCAAATTTGTTACCTTAATTTAAGCAACTTTCATTTTTGGAGCGTCTCAATCCGAGCTCTCTATCAAAAGTTATGGTTGTTTAAAATTTTTTCACCCTGAATTTTGACAACTAAAAATCTATGATAAATATATACAATGTAATAACTCTACCATTAAATATACACTAAATCAAAGTTGCTTCTAAAATATTTGGGTAAAAAATAAATTTCTAGCTATTTTTAATGAATTTTACAAAAATATTAACCTCTTGCAAAGAGAAGCAACAAGGGGTGTCGAACCAAACATTCACGGTAGAGAAAGGCTCATGCATAAAGTGCATAGCATCCTTAAAAATCTGCAATGTAAATACAAGTTAGCAAACCATCTATGTTAAAAATGCTACATTGGTTATCTCTACAACTGATGTAATATGGTCTCTGATTAATTATTTTTTATTTTCTTTTCATTGAGCTACTTTCTATAGTAGTTTTAGATAGCAATTTATGTAGTATCTAGCACCTATTACATTGGTTGGGACTTGCAATTGATGTAATAGGTTCAATGCCAAACCAAATTTTAATTTTTTTATTTTTTTCAGTCTTTTCTACACTAGTTAAGAGTGTGAATGGGGTATATTACATTGGTTCGTGAGTAACCGATGAAATATCTCTTCACATAATTTGAAAGATGCCACCGCGTTTTTGTTTACCTTGGTTACGTTTTAACCGACATTGTATCCCATTGTAGTGTGGTTTTTCTACTACCGATATAACATGCATCCGTATTTTGGTAAATATAGAAATATAAAGATGAATAAGATGTTAAAAAATTTGTTGTCTAACCCATACATATAGTTAGTTTTCAAATGTACATTGTGTACATGCATTATGTTTGCATTTACATTTCACTTTTGTTAGCGTATTTTGCTATGATGGTAAGTGTACCAGTCCCAAATGTAACAAGTAATAAATATATCGTTCCCTCTAAATGGAATTTATGCAATACATAACAATTTAAATGATTATAATAAATTTAGATTCAATAAATAACCCATAATTAAAATGTTGTGCAAAAATTCAAAAAAGCAAATAAATTTAGGGTTTTTGTATCAAAACTTGGAATACAAAAAAAAGGTTAAAGATGAATAAAATGAAATTTTCAAGGTTAGATGTTACCAAATCTCACTCTAATGTATAAAAACAATTTTCTTCTTTTCAAACAATTATCAATGTCAATCCACAATAACACTGAAATCCCAATTTCTCGGTAGAATGAGCCTAAGATTATCTATTAACCGTCAATTCTTTGATCAATTATATAAATAAATCTTGTAATATCCACAACAATCTTAAGACAACAAACGAATCTTGCTCTATTCCTAGACACAAGCTTTCATATAATATTTTAATTTAGTTTTAGATTACAAAACATATTTTCCAATACTCTTAAGAATTAATGATTAAGTCATGGATTCTCACGATAAGCAATAACCACATAATTAAAATACTGATATAGTGAAAGAAAATATATATGTAAAGACATATTTATTAAAACAAAACTGATTACATGAGAATTTTGTCTGATTATATCTAACCCCAATAATAATAGGTTTAGCTCCTCATGAGAAGATCAAACAACCAAGAAGAACAATGGGAAAGGGTTGATTAAATCTAGAAACCCTAAGTTGCTTCCAAGCCTGGTTTTTTGTAATCTCAGGCCAAAGATGCAAATCTTAATCCAAAAGGTTTCATAAATAGAATATATTTTTCAACGCTCGGGTCCGGTTTGGCCCAACAAAGCGGCACCAGGCGCAATTGGATTCTATTACAATATCTAATATTTTGGTCCAACTTTCAACATCCTGAGCCTGGTTCAGCATTGTTAAGCCTCGCCTAGCTATCAACATCAACATTATGTGCTCCTCAGAGATTCTAATCTTGTTCTTCTTGACCCAAACGTTTCAAGTTCATTTATTGACAAAATTAATGGAATTTAGAGGAAAATTTTATTAAAAACTAAAGTAACCAATTATTTATAACAAATTATTCATAAAAAGAGATAAAAACATGAGATTTAACATGTTATAAGCGTAGAAAGAGTTGATTTCATTATGAAGATAAGCTAAAAAATATCATATGACTTAACTCTATCAACTTTGTATCATACATCTTAACTTACATTTGTATATCATTTCATATTGCTCACATATACTTTTCTTTTATCTATTTTTAACATAACAACACATAATTCATTTCATCCCATTCATATGCATTTTAAAATAAAATTTTGAAAAAAAAAATATTGATATGAAGACAATAAATTCAAAATTGATTGTTTCTAATTTTGGTTTGTTACCAAATTCATGAAATTTTAATTATGTTAGTTAGGAAAAAAATAATAAAAGAAAAAATATGATGGGATTTTATGGTTAAATCAATAAATTGAGTAAATGTATAAAAATAATGATTGAATTTGATAAATTGAATATCATCACTTTTTGAAACATTCATCTAAACTTAAGGCATGAATTAGTTCAAAGTCATTGTAATTTTCATCACCTTTGCCCATAAGTCTTCTATTTATTTTGTAGAGAGTATCATGGAAAGGTCACCTTTGCACCATAAGTCTTTTATTTATTTTGTAGAGAGTATGATGGAAGGGATAAATGTTACCGTGATTACATATTAAAGCTAAGTCTTTTGAATATATGAAAAACAAAAGTAGATGAATATTCGCCAGATAGAAAACCTCTAAGGACAATCCACATAAAAATTAGGACATAAAAGAATAATAAAAAATAGAGAAAAAAAAATCAAAGGGCAAAATATAAAAAAAAAATAAACATGAAATTTTACATTTTGTTTTAGATTAAACGTTTGAAAATAAAATAATCATGATTTTAAATTATGTTTGACCATATTTCTTTATCCAAAATTATAAAAATAATTCTTTTACTACCAAATTTGAGCCCTAAAACAAAATAAAAATGTTCAATCTTTTAAACTATCCTAAACTAATATCACCTTTAAACTATGTATAAAATGTTTTGTGAAAAACAAATTTACATAAATAGTGTACATATAACTTTGTTTATGAAAAATTGAAGCTTCCAAATATCTATCTATATTTTTATAAATTCAGATTTAACTGTTTTCTTTGTCTGGTTATTGTGATGGTATTTTTAATTTCTTATTATTATTATTTTAATAATTTCTTCTATTTGATTTCACTTTTTTTTAAATATGAGTCAATATAATATTTTTCTATCAAACAACAATGACACATAATATGACTAATACATATATTAGTCCAAGTTTATTAGTTTACAAGATTGACATGTAGAATAAGTAGTGAATGATAACACATAACCTGAATAACCAATGATATGTGACATGAATAATAACATATCATCTATCAAAGTTAACTAGTTAAGAAGATTGACATGTAACATAAGTAAAGAATGTCATGTAACCATGAATTTAACAAAGAAATTATATTAACTTATTTTTTAAGATAGTGAGACTCAATTAAAAATATTCAAAATAATAAAAAGAAATTGAAAAATAAGAAAAAAAATTATTAAATCTATAAATTTAACGTTTGTATTAATAAATGTTATCAAGTTGTTGCCCTAAAACCTACAAACACGTTAAATCACACCATTTTCATGAAAAACCAAAGTTTCCTAACTGAAAGAAGGAAAACGATGGGAAACTAACAATAGCTATGGAAATAAAAGGATAGAAGGGATAAAATATATAATAATGTGATAAAAATATATGTTTAAATTAATCACGGTTTTAAATTATTTGAGAATTTTTATTTAGTTTACAAATTATAAAAATATTAGATTCTTGATTTTTTATACTTCTTAAACCAACTCTAGTAACTTTTAAGACTAATCCTTATGATAGGCTTTAAGCCGTCAAAAACTAATTTTCAGGAATCTATTTCTAGTTTTTGCTTTTACAAAATCAAAGACTCAATTATAATTTGTTAAGCTTTTGTTATAGAATAACTCTTTAAGCTAGAAACATATTCCATTTAAAATATATATATATATATATATATATATATATATATATATATATATATATATATATATATTTCGGACCTAGTAATTAATTTAACCTGATAAATAATGTTAAAGTTTATGGTTAATAAAGTTTAAGTTTTAGGTCCACTAACAAAAAATATTTATCATTATTTTCTAAAAAAAGACAAATAAAAGTTTAAAATATAGTTTTCTTGTCCAAAAATGAAATAAACAAATACTTTACATTTCATTGTGATTAAGATGGTTGGAAAAATTAAATTAGTTCAACTATATAATTCGAGCTAGTGTTTGTTTGTGAAAATTTGACGAAAAGTACTTATAAGTAAATAATTTCATTTTGAAAAGAAAATCAAATTTTATGAGAAAAATGGATATGTGAAACTGAAAGAAAATAAATTGTTGAAAAATAATCATAAACTACAAATATTTCATGTTCACCAAAACAGTTTACTTTTCAGATTTATTTACCAATTTTAGCTATTATTCGAAACAAATACCTGAAATTATCGAAAGCATTAAAAAAAATGTCTTACCACAGTTTCTTTGTATCCTTTACCCTTTATGTCCATAAATCATTACACCGTTAAAAAAAAACTTGATTCGTCCACCAACGGTTAGAAATACAAAAGAAAACAAAAAATGGCGCCAAAAGCAGAAAATACATGTAAAATGAACGGTCACGCATAAAAGTTGAAGATAACAACATAATAAAGCCAACAATACTCTCATCCAAACCCATCTACACAAAGTCTAATCTCAAAATTATAAAAATATTATTAATTTAATTAATTTTTTAAAATATACTACATTCGTTCTCATTATTAATGATTTTTAACGTTTTATTCTAAATATTTATACGTTAGACAAAGTTAATATTTTATAGAGATTACAAAGCTTTTACATTAAATGCCACATGGAGTAACTAAAAAGTTGTTTAACCTTTATACAAACTTACTATGAAAAAAAATTAAAAATGAGAAATTATTAAAAATATTTTTTTTCTATACTTTCTAAAAGCATATTTATATTATATAACTAGTTTTAACCAATGAAAAAATTATTTTATTTTTCTATTTTTACATTTTTATACAAGAGTTATGATATGCTCAAAGTGTATGCACTTACAAAAATGTGTTGTTTAAACAACACTTACATGACATGTTAATGCATCATGGTGAGGAATAAAGGGTCATAAACCTTCTCTGCAGGGAATCTTTTCTTTTGCTTTTCTTTGTGAAGATATATTGCTTCACTTTATGACCGTAACAAAAGAGAAGAAAAATGGATGAAAACTATGTACATTCATTAATTAATTATGAACGGTTGGTTTGTGAATTGGTGCAGAGTGTGAATTTTGGCATTTCCATTTCACAACCCGTGCTCCCTCTTTGTCTTGGTGTGTGCAGAGCAACAGTGACACCTAGAAAACCGTTTCTATGTGGTCTGCAAATTTTGGAGATTTGTTATAGATGAGTTTCTCAACATATGGCAGAAAAAAAATTGATTTTATTCAATTGGGTCGACTGTGCAAGTTCTTAAGGTAATTAAGACCTTTCTTCGTTCTATTTTTGTTGCTGTGTGTTTGTTTCATTTACTTGTTCTTCACATTTTGAATTTGGCTAAAAAAATGAGATGTTATGAAATATTTTCAGATTTTAGCAACGGCTTAGTTGGTTTTGGATGACTCAATGGGAGTTTTGGAATAATCAGATTTTCTTGATTTGGATTCAAACATGATTGCTACTGTATTCTAAATACTGCTACAGTGGTTACTTTGTTGCGGTAAACTTTTTTTGTTTTTGAAAGATACCGGTTAGTTCTAACAAAATAATGTAGCGATCGTTTGTCTTCAAATCCTATTACGAATCCTAGCTCTGGATTAATCAGAATGTCAATTTTTAATTTAAGTGTGGAAGTACATGCAAGACCCCTTCCCAAAATTATGAGTACGTAAAGCAGTTGAAACCGATTAATTGACATTCTGATTAAGATCGAGAAGAACATGAGCTAGGATTCGCAATGAACTATCGGGACATTTTCGTTGTTGAAGCTAACCGGTATCTTGCAATAAGATTTTCTAATGTTGAGTTATATCATAGCTGAACCTTTTTACTTGGATGTTTCTATTCCACCTTCAGCATTTTCCCTTTTAGTTCATTACTCCATGAAATAGTGAATTTTGTTAAACAGTTTGCAGAAATTTTGCTCTGAATTAAAGATTGTAATAGACCATTTTTTCAATTCAACATATTCTTGCCACTTTCTTATGCATGTCTTATTGGAATTGCACAGAACCTGCCTGTGGATGTGAAGGAGAACCAAGCTTCAGGTCTGACAAGAGTGTAATCTAGATCACATTAAAATATAACAAAATCTCCTTTGTCTGTGATGGGAAATAGGCTTCATCGTTCGGTGCTTCTGGTTTTGGTAACACTTTTACTTTCAATCTTTCACTCGGAGCCACTCCAATCCTCTCACTCTCAGACCCTCCTAAGAATTCAACAGCTATTGAACTTTCCAGCTGTTTTAAGCAGCTGGAACAACAACACAGACTTTTGCAGCACAGATTCAACATCTTCTCTTACTGTTGTTTGCTATGATGGCACCATAACCCAGCTGCACATAGTTGGTGAAACAAGAGCTCAACTTCTCCCTAAAAATTTCTCAATAAATTCCTTTTTCACAACACTGGTTAGGCTTCCCAGTCTGAAAGTCCTCACTTTGGTTTCTCTTGGCATATGGGGTCCATTGCCTGGTAAGATTGCTCATTTGTCATCACTGGAAATTTTCAATGCCAGTTCAAATTTCCTATATGGTTCCATCCCTCCAGAGTTCTCACTACTGTCACATCTCCAAACACTCATTCTAGATGGCAACATGTTTTCTGGTCGTCTTCCTGAATGGCTTGATTCCTTTCCAGCCTTAACTGTGTTAAGTTTGAAAAACAACTTGTTCAATGGTTCACTTCCGGATTCGCTGAGTAGCTTGGAGAATATGAGAATTCTTTCACTTTCTCATAACCACTTTTATGGACCAGTGCCTGATTTGCGTCGGTTGACGAATCTCCAAGTGCTGGAATTGGAGGATAATGCTTTTGGATCCAAGTTTCCCCTGCTTGGTGACAAACTGGTTACTCTAGTACTAAGAAACAACAAGTTCAGATCTAGCATCCCTGATGAAATGAGCTCATGTTATCAACTTGAGAGACTTGACATCTCAGCAAACACATTTGTTGGACCATTCCAACCAGCACTAATGTCACTTCCTTCTATTACTTATCTCAACATTTCTGGGAACAAATTAACAGGAATGCTTTTGGAGAATCTGTCTTGCAATCCTGGACTTGAAACAGTGGATTTATCTTCAAATCTTTTGACTGGGATCTTACCAAAATGTTTAATGTCAAATGCCATTGATAGGACTGTCATTTATGCTGGAAATTGTCTAGAAGAGACAAATCAAAATCAGCATGCACTTCCCTTTTGCCGCACTGAAGCCATAGCTGTGGGAGTAGTACCTGAGGGAAAGAAGCACAAAGGAGTATCTAAGGAAGTTCTCTCCCTTGGGATAGTGTGTGGAACTTTTGGAGGAGTAGCAATTGTTGCACTTCTTCTTTTTATTATCAGAAGAGGAAATGTCAAAAGAAAAAGCAAGAATCCTCCTACAAAATTAATATCAGAGAATGCAGCTTCAGGATACACCTCTAAGTTACTCTCTGATGCAAGTAACTCCCTCACTCTGAATGCTTACATTTGTATGTGTGTGAACACAGGCACATTCCTTATACATTTTTTGCATTTTTCAACTTGCAGAGTATTTTGAAAAATCTCACGTGCAATTGTTAATTGGTGCCATGAATTATTGGACTCTGCTCTCTAGGCTATATATAGCTTACTATAATGGGGAATAGGAATTTTGTGTAGACAAAGTACTGAAGTTATATTATCACCATAACAGATAACAATATGAAGGAAATTGGGTAATTCAGTTTAGACTTTAGATGCTTGAGTTTTATTCAATTCTGGCCTCAAATGAGAATATAAAATTGCATCTTGTTTTTGTCCTTGTGTGGCATCCTTGAGCCTTTGATATACAAAATGTCAGAAATCCACCAGTAACAAATATTAGAAGATTAGGATGATAAGAATTTAGAAGAGGGCATATGGAATATTAATTATTATTTTTAGTTCTGAAATGCATTCATTAATGGAATATAGCAGACAATTAAACTCTAGTTATGAATAGAAAAGAAAACTACATATACCAGGACTTTAAAAAAAGAGAAAAACAAACGTTTATTTGCATCATACAGAACAATTAAATTTGATTCATAAATTCCTTTCTATCCTTGCATATTAAAGGTAGATGACATCTATTTATTTTCCCTATACTAAAGGGTATATATCTCAAACAATGAAGTTCGGAACAGCTGATCTGCCTCCTTATCGAGCTTTCTCAATGCATGAGATTATAGCGGCCACGAACAACTTTGACCCGGCTTGCTTTATGGGTGAAGGTTCACAGGGAAAGGTACGTCACTTGTTTTAATTATAATGTCTATGTTGATTATATAATATTATTCCTTTGAGCCATAAGATTTAGGAAATATGCTCTTTCATTGCACTCATGGTTTTTGATGAATTAAGATGGAAAAAGGGTTTCTTCATCAATTACAGTATAAGCACTTAAGTTTAAAATTGAAGATGTGTATGATAATGACTAATGGACCTGTATAAGTTCTTTCTTGCTCTTCATAAGCTTATTGAATTAAGCGTAATGATGCAAGTTCTCATGCAAAACAGCTCTTTTTAGATAAGCACTTCAATAACCTATTTACCCTAGTATTCCTTAAATCTAGAAGGTTGTTATGCCATATTGAATGAATCTGTTTGTTAGCTTAAAATGTTATGACACATTGCTTTCTTGATAAATATGCAGCGGCTAATACATGTTCATGTCATAATATGCCCATCAGCTTGCATGAGGAAAGTAATTTGATTTGTGTTTCATCTTAAATATTTTTTTTTCTTATGGGATTCAGATGCACAGAGGTCAACTAAAGAATGGTTTACTTGTTGCCATTAGAAGTGTAAAAGTCACCAAAAGCTACAGCACTCAAGATTTTATGCATAACATAGAGCAGATATTCAAATACAGGCATCGTCATTTAGTCAGTGTTCTTGGACACTGCTTTGAATGTTATTTGGATGATTCAAGTGTCAGCAGCATATTTATTGTCTTTGAGTATGTACCAAATGGCACACTCAAGAGCTGGATCTCAGGTGATTCATACAAACTTGTATTATTCCAACAAGAAATAGAAAGGAATGGATATGGAAGTTTCTCAGGATGAAGTTCTATTAGTAAAATATCTATATATGACTTTCATGAAGTTCTAAATTTGTATCAAATGAGCCAATAACAAAAAGTTTTTTTCTTGTTAAACCATTTATTTATTTTGGTCACAATGGAAGATTGAGACAGTAATGACATTTCTCACAATCTCCACTTTAACATGTTATGTGGCAGATAGGCACTATAGAAAATCCCTGACATGGACGCAACGTATAGAAGCTGCTATTGGAGTAGCAAAGGGCATCCAATATTTGCATACAGGAATTGTACCTGGTGTATATTCAAACAATCTCAAAATCACAGATGTTTTACTTGACCAAAATTTTGTTGCAAAAATCAAAAGTTATGACCAGCCTTTGTTATCTCTCATGAGGAAGGTATGCATTATTTTGTGTTCTTTTCGGACAAAAAATAAATCATGTTTTACCATTAAGTTTGGTCTTTTATTTTGTTTGATAAAATTGAGTTCAGTTAGTATTCACCCGTGGTAATTCTTTCAGGTTGGGCAAGGTAATCCTTCTAGAGAATTCAAAAGTCCTAGCGCTAACAAAAAGTGAGTGAGGGAAATTTAACTTGTTTTTGAGCTACATGTACTCAGCTTCTGTTAATGGAAAAGAGGATTCATCATGTTGTAATTTTTCTCGTGCATGAAAAAATTTATATTGTGATACTGATATGAAAATAATTATGAAAGACATTGATTTAAAACATGCTGTGGTTTTGCAGTGTAGAACAGGAAGACATGTCTGATGTCTATGACTTTGGAGTAATCCTGCTGGAACTCATTCTAGGGAGGACAATAAAATCAAGGAATGTGGACACTTTAAAGGATCTGGTAATGAAAGAGATTTTGGTTAATTCAATATTTTCCAGTTTTATTTTCTTTTTAAACCCTTTGATTATTCAAAAATTAGAGAACTTTGGTCTGATCCAGCAGACATCCTGGTAAGGATGAATCTGATGCAAAGTCAGGGTGTTTAGCACTAGAGAAAAATAGGTTTTTTTATAGTAGTACTATGAAACAGCCGTCAAACGAAAAGGTAGCCTATTTCCATATAATCTCAGACAGATATTAATCAAATGTAAAGGGAAAAAAATGCAAACCAAGCAAGGAGGAACATTTGTTAATATGACTTATTTTAATGTTTTCTCTTTCTCAGTACATGAGGATTAAAAGTACAATTAAGTTAGTAGTTTTCACTAACTTGCACTTTTATGATCTTGTTTCCACCTTGAATCATGAGATAGTTGCAAGCAAGCATAACAGGTGATGGTGAAGCTAGGAGGAGCATTATAGATCCAGCAGTTGGCAAGGTGTGCTTAGATCAATCATTGAAGACAATGATGGAAGTTTGTGTGAGGTGCCTAGTGAAAGAGGCAGCAGAGAGACCCTCTATTGAGGATGTTTTGTGGAATCTGCAGTTTGCAGCTCAAGTCCAAGATGCATGGATTGGAGAGTCTCAAAGTAGTAGTGATGGCTCACCCATCTCACCTTTAGCATCTATACGAATGACCTTCCATTAGTGTCAATACAAAGGTTTTCACCTTTTTGTTTTGATATGTATGCCTCAAAGGTTAATGTTTAGTTGTTTACAGAAGGTGACTTTGCAGTTTACAGCATCAGAAGAGTGTAAGTTCTTGTTGTAACCTTTTTCCCCTGAAATACCTGAATGTTCTAAAGAAAAGAAAAATTACTATTTGTCGTGACTTTTTGCTCTGGAACTGAAGGAAATGAAATCACATTCATGAAATGTTGTTCAAGGTAAAAAAAAAACAAAAAATTTAAAATAATCTTAAACTGTTTTCTTCTCTCCTAAATAATCCCAAAGATAGAAAAGCTATAAGCAGATGCTAAATATTAAAGTACCCTTCAAATTGATTTTTAAATTTTATTATATGCCATTTTAGAGACTAAAAGTAATAGATATTTAATATTGAGAGATTACTTATATAATTTTATTATTTTAAAGACTACTCAAAGACAGGGTAATGGGTCGTTTATTGAAAGTAATATCAACAATACTGAAACAATTGTATCATGATTCATGACCATGCATGTTAAGGGGACATATGATTGGCACAAATATAATAACTACTTAATTGTGAGTAAAACTGCATTGATATTCGTTGATTTCAAACTCTTTTCTTTTGGGAACATTAATATTAAAAATTTGTTGTTAAATTTAGAAGTATTATTCATAAGAAGAGGTTCTACAACAAAAAAGAATTTTATGGCTACATGTGAAGACATGACATAGATAACACTAGACGATTTATGATCTATTAAACGGACGGTTAAGTTCTTAAATAATTTGTTGATACACTAAATAATCTATGACTTGTTAGACAATATGACGAATATAGAATCATGTAGAGTTTATATTGTTATGTTTGAATGATAACAATAATTAATTGAATGATTTTTTGTTCTAACAATGATTTGTGTAGTTGTAATATATAATAGACTTTCTAAGCATCTAATAGTTTGTTCATGTTAGATGGTGTGATGAACGCGTTTAACAAGTTTATTTAAAATAATTAATTGTAAAAAACAAAATTATATATATATATATATGTTAAAAGCACTTTCAATTAAAGAAAGATTATATCTGAAAATATTATCTGCAAAGTTTTATGGAACAACAACATATTAATAGTATCTTGATTCTCTTCTTCAGAATTATCTTGCTTAAACAGATTTTAATCGATTGTGATATATTACAAATATTTTTAAACAAAAACAAGTTGAATAAATGAAAATCTCACAAGTACTCTATTCAACCATGTTTTTTTTTTTTAATATCTCTGAAATCCATATTTTTCTCAACAAATTTCGTTAAATTAAATCTTGCAAATATCTTTTTAATATATTGTGAATATCTGTGAATCTCTCATAACAGAAACAATTTGAATAAATTGAAAATTTCAAATACTTTGTTTCAGTATCACGATTTACATATAATGAAGGGATTTTTTAATTATGTTTTGATTTGTTCTTACTAACCCATATTGCAAATACTTTCGAATTAGTTTCTTAAACAGATTCAAAGCAGAAACAAAATTGAAATATTGCAAATCCAAGCTTTCTATTTTGAGAATTTATCACCAAAAAGATGAAGATATGAAGATGTTATAAAATCCAAAATTAGTTAACTCACGTATCAAAGAACAGATTCAAAAAGCTATATGAAGTGATTGAAGGTGAATAAAAAATATAATACCAAGTTAAGCTATTCAAGTATTTTGCTAAAAATAGAAGAGCTGCAATGAGTGTCTAATCTAGCTATTAAAGCTTTTAGTCTATTAGGTTTACTATTGTAATTCTTCACATTATGAAGTTATACCCTGGTGAGTTTTCTTTATTCTTTCTTTGAAAGTGATCTTTGTTTTCTTTAACGTTCTTAATATCAGGAGGAGGTTAAAAAGATGTAGCCTGGAGAAATATGAATACTCGTTGTAACCTAGAGAACACTACTAGAATCCGGGCTAGAAGCGATGCGTGTGCCCGTCGTTTGTTTGCCGACCAGCAGTAGGGGGTCTCGGCCCCCCAAAGGCACGTGCCATTGGTGATCCTCGTAGGGTGAATCAGCCTTGCGAGACGCCTTGAAGCGCAATTCCCATCGAGCGACGGGTAGAATCCTTTGCAGACGACTTAAATACGCGACGGGGTATTGTAAGTGACAGATTGGCCTTGCTGCCACGATCCACTAAGATTCAACCCTTGTCGCTTTGATTCGTCTCTCCCTTCCCTTATCTTCACAAAATATTATTCTTCAACCTCATTATGTTTTCACACCCCTAACCCGTACCAAATTATTCGCTTAAATAGTAACTGAAATTAGTGACTGAAAAATTCGATCACTATCGGTGATCGAATCAATGACCGAAAAAATTGGTCACTATTCGTGACCAAATCAATGACCGAAAATTTCAGTCACAAATTTGGTCACTGATTATCAGTTAGTGATTCGGTCATTGATTCAGTCACTCATTTTGGTCACTAATTAGTCGTGCATGGGAAGAAGCATCCCAATCAGCATTTGGTACAGGAGTGTCTCCACCTGATAATTACAACTTTGGTGTAAAGTTATTGGAATTAACAAAGACAAGGTGTATGGACTTGGATCTAAGTCAATCAATGCAATTGGGAGACAACTCTATCAGGATTCAACATCTTCATCTGTGCAGGTCATGAAGGAGGAGATTGAACAATTAAAAAACAAGTTACTTGTAGTTGAAACTGAAAGGGATGAACTTTGTGAAAGAATGGTCAATAGTGAGAGAAAAATTGAGAAAAATAATAAACAAATTGAGCAAAATAACAAAATGTTTCATCTCTTGATGGAAAAGATGGATTTTAAACCTCCTGAAATATAAATTGAACTTTATGTGCCCTTAAAATTGATCTTTTTAACACTATTGTATTGTGTGTATTGAATCTTAGTTATGTAACGTTACTATAAACTTTTTTGGATGATTGACTTGAAGGATATGAAAATTTGATCTTTTTATTACTATTGTATTGTTTGCAATGAATCCTAAATCTTAATTATGTATTGTTTGCATTGAATCTTAAATCTTAATTATGTATTGTTTGCATTAAACTTCTTTACATGATTGACTAAAGAAAAATTATCACTAGTAGTGGAAGTGAGACCGCTCGTTGTAACCTAGAGATGTAAGAATACTTGTTGTAACCAAGTGTGTTAGTTAGTGAAAGCTCTTAAGTAGTTGCTTAAAGGGACTGGATGTAGCTTGAGTTTGGGTTAACCAAGATAAGTTTTTGGGTGTTGATCTCTCATTACTCTTGTTGCTCATGTTTTGATGTTTTCTCTATTCTTCTTCTTAGATGATATGTTAGATGATTTATTTAGACAATTTTACTAGACGATCTAATCAGATGGTCTATTAAATAGTATATCTTTATTCGCTGTGAAAAAGATTTCATGCTCGGTTTAACTCCCATCCCTTTTGTAGCCAGTTAAAGCTACATTTGGTATCAAAACTAACCTCTAGGGGTAGTTCTTAATAGGACAAAAGGATACAATCCCGATAGACTGTTTAGATGTTGAAGGTCAAGTTGTTTAAGTGATCATAAATAGTTGTCCAAAACAAATATATCTTTTCCCCCACACTATCAGTTGTTGTGGTTGAACAACAACCATCTACTATAATCTACATTTGATATCATCATGTAGATCATGTTATAAAACTTGTTGTAAAGCTGTCGTGGAGCTTCCGTAGCAGTTAGATGAGAGGAAAAACATCCTTAAATTAGAAAGTTGATCAAGTGGTTGTTTCTTTCGTTGAGTTGATGAGAAAGTTGTTTCAACGACCTACCTTTAACATAGTTGTCCTAGAACCTTAATCATCCACCATAGTAATGATGATTTCTTTCTAGGATCCCTTTTTTATTATGTTAAAAAAAGGGGAGAGTGTCATAAGCTTAGTTTAGGGAGAAGCTTATAACATTTAAGTCGTTTTGGTTAAGGAGAGAAGTGATTTCTCTAAGGTTTTGTTTGCTCACAAAAAGAGTCTGTTAAAAAAAATGTTTGTTCACAAAACATATACATGCTTTGTTGTGATATCTTTCTTTGCATATTACCTTTGATATGATTTTATATTCTTATAGATTATGTGTACTTATAGTTTTCTATCATAACATAAAAGGGGGTGTCGCAACCAGGGACATGACGGGGACAACGAACAAAATAAAATTCTCTTTTTTTAAACAGAAGAGTCGCCACCATAGTTTATTATGGAAAAACTATGGAAAACCAAAAAAATTGATAAAGCAAGTTTGCGAAAACCAGATTTCGGTTCCGGGAGTCGATTACGTGTGGGGAAAGTATTAGCACCCCTACAACGCCCGTCCTAAGATGGTACCTTTAATTAAAGGAGTAAAATAAGTGTGATTTTGTAAAATGTTGATTTTCCCAAAGAAAAAAAAAGACAAAAATACAAATAAAAACAAAGAAAAATATTTTTTATTTTGAGAAAGGGCCCGACAAGGTTTGACCTTGCTCCTACGTATCTCCATCAAGGGTGGAGAATCATGGTTACGTAGTTCTTTGGATAAGATTGTTTATCGGGTTAATATTTTATTTGTGACATTTTTGTCATTAATTTGTTATATTTGATATTAAAATGATTTATTTCCAAAGTTTCATATTAAATATCGCGTGACGCGTGTGGCCATTTGATATTTAAGAAACATTTGGAATAATAATATTAAATATTGTATGACGCGTATGGCCATTTGATATCTAGTATTATTAAATAAAAAATAATATTTTAAAATTTTATTTTCTAAAGTTTATTAAATATCGTATGACGCATGCTGCCATTTGATATTTAAAAACCTTTAGAATAATAATATTAAATCGTATGACGCGTGGGGCCATTTGATATCTAACATCATTAGAAAATATAATATCCCAAAATTTTATTTCCAAAGTTTTATATTAAATATCGTATGACGCGTGCGGCCATTTGATATTTAAAAAACATTTGAAATAATAATATTAAATAATGTATGACGTGTGTGGCCATTTGATATTTAACATTATTAGAAAACATAATATCCCAAAATTTTATTTCCAAAGTTTTATATTAAATATCGTGTGACGTGTGCGGTCATTTGATATGTAAAAAAACATTTGGAATGATAATATTAAATATCGTATGATGCGTGTGGTCATTTGATATTTAACATTATTAGAAAATATAATATCCCAAAATTTTATTTCCAAAGTTTTATATTAAATATCGTATGACGCATGCGGCCATTTGATATTTAAAAAATCTTAGAATAATAATATTAAATATCGTATGACGCGTGTGTCATTTGATATCTAACATTATTAGCAAATATAATATTCCAAAAATTTATTTATAAAATTTTAGTATGCCAATTTAATTTTATTAAAATAATAAAAATAATAATAATCATAACACAATAAAATAAAAAAATAAAACATGAAAGTTATAATAAACTTAAAATAAGGGAGTACATAAATAAAAAAGGTTATAGTTTTGGGCTGGTCCCAAAGGCCCAAAATCATTTTTTATTATTATTTTTAATTGGTGGTGCAATGGAAATGTGGGGGTACAAATAGTTTTTATTATTTTTTTTAGATTGGTGGTGCAATAGTAATGTGGGGGGTACGAATAGTTTTTATTTTTTTATTTTTTTGGTGGTGTAATGGTAATATGAGTGTGCGAATAGAATGACCCAACTCCTAAACCCTAAGCCACCACCACCTTAACCCTAAGCCACCATCACCTTTCTTCACCCATGATGAACCAAAAGCGGCAGCAGCGATGAGGAAGGAGCGGCGGCAGCGACGGCACGGTGCGGCAGCGGCGGCGTGAAAAAAATGGCAGTGACGGCGGAAGTCGTTTTGGGGCTGTTTTGGAGTGGTTTTGGATGTAATTTTTTTTGGCAAACATGATTGAATTTTGGTCTATTTTAGGGGCTGCTTTTAAGTGTTTGGATAGTGGAAACATAGTGCAGGGAGAAGGTGGTTTTGATCATAGTAGAGTGGTGCATGTAGAAGGTGGTGCATGGGGTGAAGTGTGTGCCCCTTTTTGTTTTTTATGTTTTAGCTTTATGAAGTGAATGCATGGTAGAACTTTGGAGTGCATAATACAAAACACAAGAGGAAAAACAATTTCGTAAAAGAAAACATACCTGTCTTGTTCTTCAAAAATAGTTGTCTTTCTAATTATTTCCTTTCAAAGTTACTTTGGCCTCTAATGCTTTTTTTCAAATGTATTTTTCTGTGTGCTCCTTTTTTCTTTCTCTTCCAGTTAGAAATGATTCATCAATCCTTTTTTTCTTCCTCCCCTCATATATATATCTTTTCTCTTTTTATTTTAAAATGAGAGTAATTCAGAGCAGTTATCACCATTTGACTTATTCTTTTTTTTTTCTTTTTTTAATTATCATTTATTATTAAAGATGAATATACCCATGAATGTGGGATTAAGCCATTTGAAAATGATCGTATTTTGTTATTTATATTTTTTATTATTATGAAGTGGAGAACGTGGGTGGTTTTGAGTAGTTTTAAAATTGATATTTTATATATTTTTTCAAATAATACGTGGAGTTAAGAGAGAGGGAGTTTAGAAAAAATTGACTTATTCTTTTTTTATTACTTTTATTATCTTAGAACGTGCAAATGAAGAAAATAGTTTGAACACAATCTTCTTTTTTTGTTATTTTTTATTATTATTTTTTCCTTATTTTTAGGTTCTGTTGCTTTATTTTATATTTTTATTTTTTTGTTATTTTTTATTATTAATTGTTATTTTAATTTGTAAAAAAATTAATAAATAAGTTAAACCTCTCTCCTTTTTTATTATTTTTTCATTTTTAAAATAAATCCTTAACTAATCAACTACATTTTATTCTTTTATTACTATTTTGTTTTTGTAAAATTTTTATTCTAATTAATATTTATCCGGACGAAATAAGGTGTTGATAGGGGGAGATTGTTGAGACTTTAGACGGTCTAAGACCCTTTAGATGGTCTATATTCCACCAGATACTTTGATGATAGTAGACCATCTATGAATTTTACAAAGTTTGATGATAACAAAATACTCTATGTGTTCTATTTGTATTAAATGTGATTTATATCATCTGAATGTGAAATGCTTTTAAGCTTTCTCTTATTCTTTAAGATTAACATGGAAGTAATTTTCTTCTCATTTTATCCAAAGAACCTTCATTAAGAGAGGAAATTTTGAATTCCTCAAGGAACTTGAAAAGTTAGAGAATTTTCTGAGTCTTCCACTACTTGATTTAAGATGCTTCCATCATTATTTGTACAAAGTAGCTTCTAATATGTTCTTCAAGAGATCTTTGATATTGACAAAGCGTTACAAGATCTTCCTTGAGAAATTGAAGAGGCTTATAATTCCTACAAGCATATACTGTGAAGGGCTTAAGGGTTGCGTCTGTCAGACAAAGTATACTTTTGCCTAGTCAAGCAAAAGCTTATTTCATTAAGTATACACACATGGGTCTGTACAAGTAAAAGCTTATCAAACATGTGCACAACACTTTCATCTGTCAAACAAAACATATTAAATAAAATTTGCATCTGTCCAGCCATACAACTTTCGTTTAATGGGCTAGATTATATATATTATGTTTGACATGATTTCATTAAACTTAGAACTATGTTTTATACTTAGTTGTTTAAGCACACAATCAAAACCAAACATATGGTTTATTGAACTTGGATCTAACAATTTAAAATAATGTTAAAATATGCTAGTTACTTCACCATTATTGATTCAATCATCCTATACGAATATTGTTTTAGCTAGAGTCCATGTGCAAAAAATTTTATCATATACAATCACTCAAGTTTAATCCATATTAATGCAACAATTTTCTCCTTTGCAACTTTCTTAAGTGCCTTATCCCCTAAACACATAATTATGATTTTTCTAACTTTGCTAATCATGTTAGTCTCCCCTTTTGAGACAATGATGCTACCAAGTTCATGTCCCCCTTTATTGCATCAATACATCCTTGTTATATCGAGATAACTTCCATCTTGATATTCCGTAATTTAAAGTCATTCTCATTAGAAAACTTCTCAATGTCAAACTTAGTGGCCATATCTTCAAACCTTGCTCTTTTTAACTTTCTTTCCCTTGTCACCAAGGATGGAACCAATTGTTGGGTTTGTTCAACAATAAAAATAAAAATACGAAAACAATAATGAAAGAAAGCACCTATATTATAATGGAATGTTCTATACATAAAGTATGTTTTCAATGTAATGTATATTGCATAAACATAGATTTCTCTATGTATAAAACTAAGGAAACAAAATAACAAATATATGCTAAGACAGTTAAGACAAAATACCATCTAATATAAGTAGATGGTAGATGGCTTAACTAATTTTAACACTATCAAATGCTTTCTAGTAAATAATATTTTGTGTTTTTCAACCGACAATCATGATTTAGAGTCAAAACAACACAATGTTAATATATTATTAAACAAAATATGAAGTAATATTCAAGGGCTACAACAAAATATGTAGGAGTTACAACCAGATTTGAATAATTTATTAATATCGTTCATGGTGTGGATTATGTCCATCAAAAGATTTATGAAGTTCAACATGTGTTTTATTTTACTATGTTCTTGCTATTTTTGTTTTCATTCACTTCTTTACTTGGATGACTATAATGAGCATACTTATTTTTTATACATTGTTAAATTTGTTGCATGTATATTATTTTCACACTCACATTTGATTAAACATTGGATTTATGTTTTTTCTTTCTAATGTTATAGAAGTTGTTTTTAAACACTACAAGTAATTAAACTATTATGAGAGTACAAATTAATTAAAAAAAACTATTTTACTTTTATATTTGTTAATTTAATGTGTAGTTCCTTTTTCATTTGTGAATCTTTTTATTATATATACTTTACTTTTTTAAATTGGTAAAGAAAAATTGAAAAAAAAATAATCTTTTTATTATATCACATCAATTAAATTAACTATAATTTTTTATTTATTTATCTTCTCTTTATATTTTTTCTTTCAAATTGGATAACCTTATTTTTTAATATTTTTCTCTTCCTTTATTTTCTTTTCTTTTCTTTTCTACTTTTCTACTTTTCTTTGTCTATCCAAACTAAACATTAATAAATAAGAAGGTTGTACTTTAACATAATATGTTTATGCAAATGATTTCTATAAGGGATCATTTGACAATCAACAAATTTTTACACCTATCTGACAATCATTGTTTTTACCTTTCCACCCTCATTTTTTTTCTTTTACAAACACAAAAGTTTATTTCTATAATGACTATGTCATCTCTAAAAGTGGGTTGTCAAATGGTTGGCAGAGTTGTCAAAATTTCATTTCCCTTTTATAATCTTGAAACTTGAGACTATATTCATCTTGAGGGATCTTAACATCAAAAACTTTCCCAATGCTAAGGTTGGAATGTTACAAGCATTATCAAGGCTAAGAAAAATTTTCTCTTTTTTTTTGTATACTTCAAAAGATTTATCCATTGTGAGGGAAATTCTAATGTATAAATTCTAAACATCGCATGAGTTGGTGAAACCATTCATGTAACATTCAATAATTTTCATATAATAGGAACTATAATGTATAGAAATTCTATAATAGACCTAAATATAAACATCCATACATTCATCATAGTATTTCAAAATATACTTCTCCATGAAAGATTTAATAGAAATATCTTCATATAATCACTAAGGAGTCACACCACCTGTTAAATCCTCTGCTCAAGTATAACACACGATCATCACATATTTAAAAACAAAACAAATATCACACCAAAAAAAAGGTAAGCTAGAGAGTTTTAAAATGTATAATCATAAATTAAATTTATATCTCAGTCAAACTCCAACACATCAAGCTTTCATAATTCATCTTATACATCACATTGCCATTATCACATCTCTAAAATAACTCATATCATACATACACTGACTTATATACAAAGACACTTGACTTTACTTTCGGATAACTTGTACGTTGAATAAGATTCAAAGGTTTGCACTTGTCATATGTCTCCCAACCATGAAACCCACACAACTATTAACCCAAAATGAGTCACATCACACTCATATGACAGGGTTAATCCATATGATCTGGTCCAATCGGTTCTTTTCCAGACTATGGCACAGTCATATGAATGTCCTTTGACTCTCACTTCCTGGATATCTTCATCTATATGATTCTAATATACTATTAAAGTCAGGATACCTCAATATTGATCAAATCCAAAAACAATGCACATCCTAAACAATCTCAACACGGATATTTCCTTTCCTAAAGATATTATATCGTGATCACACATAAGATCAATCAACAATATTTCATACAATAATTACTTTCAAAATTAGTTCTTAATGCAAAACACTTCAAAATCATTACACACATATATTAAATTTCACAATAAATATCATCACACACATATATGAAATCTCACAATCAATTCCTGCAAGAAAGTTTGAAACTAGTGACCACGTCACTCCCATTTCCAGGTCTTCTAACCTAGGGTTCTATTGAAAATTAAAACTAGCTTCTCTTACATAAATTCACAAAGAGCTCTAAAAGTCTAAGAATCTCAGAGATAGTCTAACTTGTACCACAAGATCCTGATCAACAATTAGAACACATTACTAGAATCCTGAATTAACAAAAATTAACCTCGATGATAGAAATACTACATGCAATCACAATATAGACTCCGATGACTAGAAAGACTTGGAAACTGACTCAGACAAAAAAGGAAGAAAATGAACTTACTCAATCTAAAATTTTGATTGGACAATTTTATTCTAATCGTCATCATGAGTCTAATAGCAGACTCAGATTGTCAATCTGATGACATATGAGATCAAAAATCTAAAAAGAAGATAAAGAACTTTAAAGGAAAGCAATTTTAAAGAGATGATTTTTATTTTATAAAAATAAAAATTGAATACTGATTATTTTTATTTATATAAATTTTTCTCCTTAATAACAAAATATTCAAGTATCATCTTGAAACTAAATTATAGATTTTAATAATCTTTTATTCTAATAAAACTATTACAATTCAAAAAAAAAAAAAAGAACTAATCTTAACAGTCCCGAGGCACTTTGAAAGCACCCGAAAGAAAGACAATAACAGCTAATTAATTATTATTCAATACCACATTTAATTAAACGCATTTTGACTTTGGCTAAAACGTATCAGTAGTTAAGAGTTCTGTGGTTCATACACTTTATTTAATGAGTTTAATTTTTAATACTTTTTAATCAATAATGCTGATAATGAAAATCAATAATAAAAATATGATATAAAAAATGTAATAAGATCATTATATGTTATTCCTAAAGAAAATGTACAACTAGGAAATCCCATATCTACAATTCCCTTTGTGTACAAATTTAGTGGTCAAGTATATTTTTTTTTTTAGTTTAAATGTTAATATCACACCTGGAGTACCATTACGAAGATATGGCAAAATTTAAAGAAGGCTTTTTCCATTATAGATTGTCCCAAAAGTAGAAAATCTAACCATTTCAAAACCTCTCATTCTTGATGACTTAAAATGGTCTCAATTAACTTTAATTCTATTGCTTAAAGATGAAAAGACTAAAGAAATTGAAAAAAAAAAAAAAAAGAAAAAACATGAAAG
>Ga0209700_103480_pt1:5000-30051 | contig 30051 bp, 23 predicted proteins | sample SiratroredBW_FD_187528 | JGI IMG/M metagenome (GOLD analysis project Ga0209700, IMG submission 187528) | Root nodule microbial communities of legume samples collected from California, USA - Siratro red BW (SPAdes) (version 2) | ecosystem: Host-associated > Plants > Roots > Nodule...
ATAAGAATCAAAGCATGAGCAACAACAAGAGTAACAAGAATCTATCTTGGTTCACCCAACTCAGGATACATCCATTCTCCTTAATACTTAAGAGCTTCCACTAACCACACAGTTGGTTACAACGAGTATTCTCACTTATGGAGGTTACAACGAGTATTCTCACCTCTATAGGTTACAACAAGTATTCACACCTCTCTAGGTTACACCTTTTTAACCTCCCCCTAAGACTATGACCTCTCAAGAAAACAAAGAATACCCTCAATGAGAGCATAAAGAAAGCTCACAAGTGTATAACTTCACAATATGAAGAAATACAATAGTTTAGAACTTGGCTTGTGCATTTTGATCAATTTTTAATCACTTTTAGACCATTTTGCTGGTGGACTTCTTGTGAACTATGCATAGGTTCTTTGTCAATCAACACTCACACTAGGCCAAAGCCTAAGACTTATCCAATTGCTTGCTTGATTGCTTGCTTGCTTGCTTGCTTTGGCTTGCTTAGCTTCATCAATTTCATAGACTTGTGAGAGTACTAACAAATATAATGTTATTGTTTGAATTGATTATAATAAAAAATTTGTTTAATAACATAATATCAAAAATAGAAGTAAATCATATATATATATGAAGTAAAAATCATGTTTGAACTTGAAATTACGGTTTTTTTTCCCTCCCATTTCACACTGCTCCCATTTCACTCTCGAACATCTCCCATTTCACGCGAGAGGCAACCAAAATCACCTCCAAGATTCCAAAATCACCTCTATAGACATCTAATCTTCGGTTGCACTTTAAGAAAGTTGGGTTTGGGTGTGGAGGGTTATTTTCACCGATTTCATTTTGACGTTGAGGTGTGCGTGAGCTCCAAGCTGTAGGAGGTGTTTGTTGCCGCCGGCGAGAGTAGGAGGACCTTTGACGGAGGTAAGCTCATGATTGGGTTTGGATTTGTTTTCATTTTCAATTCTATTTGGAATGTTTTTTGGTTTTCGTGGTTGATGCAGGGATTTGAGGCTCTAGGGTTTGTGGTTGGGGAAGGCAGTTGGGGGCGGCGGTGGGAGTGGGAAACCTTCGACGACGGGAGTGGCGAGGTTGAGTTTGTAGTGGTGCTATTGTAAGGTAAGGTGTTTTTCTGTTGTTGTTTGATTAATTTGTTATGTTCTGTGAGATTCATTAATTTGTTGTGTTCGGTGACGAATAACCCTTCGATGAAGGAACCAAAATCAATTTGTTGTTCTGTGAGGAAATTTATTTGTTGTGTATTGAAAAAAGTGAAGGGAGAATGTGGATTTCGTTCTGGCACAGGTCCCTTGAATGCAAAGTGATGCGAAATGTGTACTTTGAAGCTCAGTACCCTGTCTTCTTTTATGCAGATTGGTGCATGCGGTGTTGAAGGTGTCTCTGCCACACTTTCAGATAACTAACTGATAAGTCCAAATATCAGAGCAAGGCTCAGAACACATGTCGCAAGTTGCATTTTGGAAGATGGGTTGTGGTCAGATCAGGGATTGGTGTGAAGTTACGATCCGAAAACAGAGGAAAAGAAATTTGTAAAGAAGAACATGGAGTATAATTTAGGGAGAAGAAGAAAAAGGGTAGAAAAAGTAACAGCCCGACATTGGGGTTCTTATTATATTATTTCACGTAGAGAGAAAGGTATAATGATGGTTCTTATTATATTATTTCACGTAGAGAGAAAGGTATAATGATGATAAAGATAGTGAAAAAATTGAGCATTGTAATTGTGTTTGTTGGAGATCTGCATGCGGATTTATTTAGTGCTTTTGTTGAAATAATGTCTGCCCTTGAATGCAAAGTGATGGTGACGAAGTTGTTTTAATATAGTTATAGAGTAATATAATCGATTTGACATCTATGATAACCTTGTTGGTTATGTTTCTTTAATATTGTATGAAAACATAATTGAGTTTTATATTTTTTTAATATGGAAATATGCATAACCTAAGTGTGGTTCAGTGTGCAGTGATGTTTTTGTAAGGTAAGGTTTTTGTCTATTGTTGTTTGATTAATTTGTTATGTTCGGTGCGATTGATTAATTTGTTGTGTTTTGTGACGAACAACCCTCCGATGAAGGAACCAAAATAATTTTGTTGTTCTGTGAGAAAATTTATTTGTTGTGTATTGAAAAAAGTGAAGGTAGAATGTGGATTTTGTTCTGGCAGAGGTCCCTTGAATGCAAAGTGATGCAAAATGTCTACTTTGAAGCTCAGAAGAGAAGCCCTGTCTTCACTTATGCAGATTGGTGCCTGCGGTGTTGAAGATGACTCTGCCACACTTACAGAGAACTCACTAATAAGTCCAAATATCAGAGCAAGGCTCAGAACCCATGTCGCAAGTTGCATTTTGGAAGATGGGCCGTGGTCAGATCAGGAATTGGTGTGAAGTTACGATCCGAAAACAGAGGAAAAGAAATTTGAAAAGAAGAACATGGAGTATAATTTAGGGAGAAGAAAAAAAAGGGTAGAAAAAGTAACAGCCCGACATTAGGGCTCTTATTGTATTATTTCACGTAGAGAGAAAGGTATAATGATGAAAAAGATGGTGAAAAAACTGAGCATTGTAATTTTGTTTGTTGGAGATCTGCATGCAGATGTAAAATAAGGTTTAGACCGAGTTCAAGAGCGGGGTGAATTGAACTTTCAAAAACTTTTCGCAAATCTGATTTGTTCTTGAAGTAGAGAATGAAAATTCTTTATCCAATCGATTGACTATGTAATTCTGAACTGTCAGGTAAACAATCGATTGTGCTCAACGGAAGATATCAGAGATAAACCCAGAAATCAGTTAAACCCAGAAAACAGTTTACAGTGTAAAAATGTTTTAATCCAGGTTTAAGATGTTTAAACACAATCCAGTAGATTAAACACAATCCAGAATCACAGTTGATTATGAAAACAAATGTTCAGAGAATGATCAACAGTATGAACAGATTTTAATCCAGTCAATTTTAAAGGTGACAACAGTGAATAAAAGCAATCAAGAAGAGTAGGGAGAAAAGCAAGAACACAGAATTTTTATCCTGGTTCACCCTTCCTCAAGGGCTACGCCCAGTCCTTTGCAAACTAGCAAAGATTTCCACTAAAATAGATCACAAGATCAGTTTACAACCCTTCCTCCCAGCAAGTTACAAACTGCTCCCAGCAGTAAACCCACACCTCACTGAACCCCTTAACTAGTGTGTAACCAGTGCAGAAACCCACTGCACAACAACACTTGCAGTCCGCAAGCAACACTGCTCCCAGCAGCACTCACCCTCTACTGAACCCCTCAGCAGATGCGAGACCAGTGCAGAACCCACTGCACCAACTCAATTACTAACCCAGTAATTGAAAACAACAAACAGATTACAGATCAACAGGATCATGAATGATTACAGAGTACTTCTACACAAAACACATTACACAGAATGAAGATCAGGTGTAGAAGACTTAGCTTTGGTCCAGAACCAAAGTAGCAAGAACCTCACTCAAAGGATGCTTCAAAGATTCACGTTCTTGGAGGTTTCTTGATTTGAAAAGCTTTGCAAAATGATGATCGCACAAAAGGGGCAATATCTCTCTTAGAAAATCTCAAGGAATGCTATTCGAAAGTATTTGATTTGATAAATTTGAAAATGATGATTCTCATTTCTTTAAATATCCAAAATCAGTTTTAAAAACAGCTTAGCTGTCACAATTCAATTAATTGAACAAACCATTCAATTGATTGAATTTGACCGTTAGTTTGACCCAGGCAAAGTTTTCAGTTGTAACAGCCATAACTATATTTCAGTTGTAACAGAAATAACTGTCACATTCAATCGATTGTTTTAGAAATTCAATCGATTGAAAACCTTTTTCCAGCAAAAACATTTTGGTTATTTTTATTAAAAATAGTTTTAATAAAAATCTTTGTGAATCTTTTTAGCACCTCAGAAGTGATGAATCATGCCACTCATGATTAAGGACTGAGCTAATCACCAACACACAAACCCAACTTAAGGACCAAGACCTAATCATCCAACTATCTTCATGTTGTCACAAAATCTTCACTTGAATAATTCTGGTCCAGGTTGGTTCCAACAGATTCTTCATGATGCAGTCTTCATCAACTTCACATGCAAAGTGATGGTGAAGAAGTTGTTTTAATATAGTTATAGTGTAATATAATTGATTTGATATCTATGATAACCTTGTTGGTTATGTTTCTTTAATATTGTATGCAAACATAATTGACTTTTATATCTTTTTACTACGGAAATATGCTTAACCTAAGTGAGGTTGAGTTTGCAGTGGTGCTTTTGTAAGGTAAGGTTTTTGTCTGTTGTTGTTTGCTTAATTTGTTATCTTCTGTGAATTTGATTAATTTGTTGTGTTTTGTGACGAACAACCCTTCGATGAAGGAACCAAAATCAATTTGTTGTTCTATGCGAAAAGTTATTTGTTGTGTATTGAAAAAAGTGAAGGGAGAATGTGGATTTTGTTTTGGCAGAGGTCCCTTGAATGCAAAGTGATGCAAAATGTCTACTTTGAAGCTCAAAAGAGAAGCCCTGTTTTCTTTTATGCAGATTGGTGCCTGCGGTGTTGTACGTAACTCTGCCACAGTTTCAGAGAACTCAGTGATAAGTGCAAATATCATAATAAGGCTTAGAACCCATGTCGCAAGCTGCATTTTGGAAGATAGGTCATGGTCAAATCAAGGATTGGTGTGAAGTTACGATCCAAAAAGAGAGGAAAAGAAATTTGAAAAGAAGAAGATGGAGTATAATTTAGGGAGAAAAAAAAAGAGGGTTGAAAAAGTAACAACCCGACATTGGGGTTTTTATTGTATTTTTTCATGTAGAGAGGAAGGTATAATGATGATAAAAATGGTGAAAAAATTGAGCATTGTAATTTTGTTTGTTGGAGATCTGCATGCAGATTCATTTAGTGCTTTTGTTGAAATAATGTCTGCCCTTGAATGCAAAGTGATGGTGAGGAAGTTTTTTTAATATAGTTATAGTGTAATATAATCGATTTGATATCTACGATAGCATTGTTGGTTATGTTTCTTTAATATCGTATGAAAACATAATTGATTTTTATATTTTTTTTAATATGGAAATATGCTTAACCTAAGTGGTTGTTTATACTTTTTCTTTTATGTTATGCTTAAGATAAATGACTACTTATGTTTTAATATGAAGCGGTTCCTAGCATAATTGTTTCTTATACCTCTTAATATGGTAAGGATAGCTCATCCACAATACTTTTTAATATGACGTAATGTCTTAGTATGACATGCTCTTTAATTATGCTTTTTAAATAATTTTTTTTTATATATTGTGTTGTTAATATAATTAGTTGTTTATTTGTTACAAACATTTTTTAACTTTTACTCTTCTGCTATCTCTGTGTGTTTGGCATTTCGCAGGTTGGATTTCTTAGATTAGGTTTACCTATTGGCTCCAGTTTATTGGAAGGGCTTGGTCTGAAGCCACACTCATCCATTTGGCATTTGTAGTTTAGGTAAAAAATTCCTTTCTCTAAACAATTCTTTTTTAATTATAAAAATACTATTTACTGTATTTTTATGTAATTTTTTCCTCATAGTTGTGAATGTTCAGATGCCTCTGTCTCCTTGTTACCTCTTTTGTTTACTTCTTTCCCAGTATAATAATACTTAGCATTTAGCATGTTTTTAGATTGCTATAAAAAAAAATAAAACATACTTCACTTCTATTCAAGTTGGATCCAACTTTTTTACAAACATTATTATTGACAATGATATTATTGAAATAATTGATCATATTGGTGGTTTAACTTAATACTAGAAAAAAATATAATAGAAATTGAGTTGATATGGGAATAGAGAATGAACATAGTAGCATCAAATTATTACTACTTTTTTGTAGTATTATTTCTTAAAAAAATAATTAATTGGAATGCTTATTCTTTGATTTCGGTTACAGGATAATTTATTTACAATAATTTTTTTAATAATTATTTTATTAAAAGTTAACTTCGCGACTTAAGTATAGTATTAATAGAGTGTTTATCATTACACCAAAACTATAGTTAATAATCAGTATAATTCAAATATTATAATTTATTGAGACTTAACCTATTTGTCTTTATTATTGAAAATTCGTGGTACTTGCAATAAAATTGTTATTAATATTAAAATAAAAGACATCCACTCAGTGGATATATTAATTAGAAAATTTTGAAATTTGATTAAACTTGATTTAGGTGCATTGAATTTATCTAATGACGTGAGTATGGAAGTTTTTCCCATGGTGGTTATGTCCATCACTAGCAAAGTGAAAGTGATTGAAAACTTTTGTGGTATCCTTTTCCAGATTCAAGATGTTGTGATTAATCTTCCTCCAATATTATCCTTATTCTTCATAATTCTAAATCACTAATTTTATATTTAAATAGGTTGAAAATGACAAAATATAAAAACATTATTACTCTATTTGAACTTTGAACAATAACATTTTCAATGATATATACATAGTTATATTGATAAACTTTAAAATCAAATTATTATATAAATCAATCATAATTCATGATATACAAATATAAATTTTAAACCAGTTATTATAAAGATTATGAAACTACCACAAATAATAATTACACATATTTTTATATTGTTATTGTATAAATTATTTTCTTTATTTGTGAATTTTGGATTGACATAAATATACAACATATTTTAACCTAATTACATCTTCAACAAGGTTAATTATATATGCAAAAGATAAAAATAAAAATACTGAAAACATATATTATTGAAGTTAAATAAGCAAAATATATAAACATATGAACAGATATCAACATAATATATGAGCATATGTTATTAATAACATAGAATTATGTTTAAATGTTTGAAGTAGGAAAAATATGCATATGCCATGGGGAAAGTATTTATACTTATTTTGTTATTAATTGTTTGTTTTATTTTTTATTCATTTACTTGTTTTATAATTTAGTAATGATACATTTTTAATATACGATTATTTCATTTTGTCAATTAGTTAACAATATGAAATCATAATAATATGATTTAAGTATGTATTTTCAGGTTATCGTCTCGTTTTCTATATTTATAAAACCGGATAACACAGTTCGATAATATGTCAACTATGTTGTCCTTTCAGACAAGCTTAGACAGATTTACAATGTATTGATCATTGGACTCCTTTTATATCATTTCATTTTCATTGGTGATTTTAAGGTTAACTTTTGTGACAACAACAATTGAATTGGGTTAGTTAATAATATAAATTTGATGATGAGCATGTAGAAGATGGATCGACAGTGGATGTATGATATGCTTGATCATTCAAAGAGATTAAAGCAACGATTCATGGATGGAGTTTCTGAATTTGTTTCAACGACAATGAACCAACCTTCATATATAGAGGATGGAGGGATAAGGTGTCCATGTGTGAGATGTATTTGTCAAAAAATCCTTAAACCTTCTCATGTGAGGGCTTATCTGCTACAATATGGTTTTCAACCCAACTACCATGTATGGGTTTATCATGGAGAAGATCGACCAACTGATGATAGTATAGTTTATGCATCCACCAGTTATGAAAACATGAATTATGGTGCCAACTTTGGGTCAATTACCGAAATGGTGTACAATGCATACATGCAGGTAGTTGACATAACAACTCATTACAAAAATGTCCAAAGTGAAGAGATGAATAGAGGAGAGCCCCCTAATGCAGAGGCACAGAAGTTTAATGACATGTTAGCATCTGCAAATGAACCCGTTTACAATGAAGCAACAAAGTCCCGGCTATCGGTAGCCATTAGGCTTTTGGCCTCTATAACCAATTGGCATACCATAGAAAAATGTTTAGATTATTTCATACAACTATTGCTTAATATTTCTCCAAGAAAAAATTCCATCTTGAAGAACTACTATGAGGCAGAAAAAGTTGTCTCATGTCTCGGATTGAAGTCTGTGAACATTGATTGTTGTCAGGGTGGTTTCATGTTATATTATAAAGATGATAGTGAATTAACTGAGTGCAAATTTTGTGGTCTTCCAAGATATATGCCTGTCAAGGGTCAGAACAAAAGATATAAAAAGGTGCCAGTTAAAAGAATGTTCTATTTGCCAATCATTCCAAGATTATAGAGATTGTAGGCTTCAATGGATTTAGCAAGGCACATGAGACGGGCACCATGAGAACAAACGGGATGATCGCTTATTACGACATCCTAGTGATGGGAAAGCTTGGAATAATTTTGATAATGTATATCCCGATTTTGCAGCTGACCCATGACATATTAGATTGGGTTTATGTTCTGATGGGTTTACACCATATCTACAAACTTCAGCATCTCGATATTCTTGTTGGTCGGTATTTTTGACTCCTTACAACCTACCCCTTAAAATGTGTATGACAAAGCCATACATGTTTCTAACCTGTCTAATACCAGGTTCGACAAATCCAACCAAAAAGATTGATGTGTACTTACAACCGCTCATTGATGACTTGCAACTATTGAGGAATGAAGGTGTCTTCACATATGACATCTCAACTAAAGAGAACTTTGTAATGCGAGCATGCTTGATGTGGACGATAAATGATTTTCCAGCATATGGGATGTTGTCTGGATGGGGAACTAAGGGCAAATTAGGTTGTCCATATTGTATGCAGGACACTAAAGCATTCCAATTGAGACATGGGTGTAAAACTTCTTGGTTTGATTGTCATCGACGATTCTTGCAAAGAAATCATCCTTTCAGAAAGTCAGAAGAGATTTCTCAAAAACAAAGTTGAAGTGAATGGACCACCTTATCTCATGAATAAACACCAATTATGGGGGTTTCTCAATGATTTTCCAAAAGTAATCGATGGTCTCTTTGATAACTTGCTTGGGTATGGACAATTTCACAATTGGACTAAAAGATATATATTTTGGGATCTCCTATATTGGAAGGACAATATATTAAGACACAACCTTGATGTCATGTATATAGAGAAGAATTTTTTTGATAATGTGTTTAACTCTTTGATGGATGTTAAGGGCAAAACCAAAGACAATGAAAATGCAAGGTTGGAAGTTGTTGAGTTGTGTCTTCGGGGAGACTTGGAGTTGGTGCAGTTACATAATGGAAAGTTAGCAAAGCCAAAGGCTAACTACACCTTCTCACCAAAAGATGCCAAATCAATTTCTAAGTGGATTAGCGAGTTGAAGATGCCTGATGGTTATGCTTCTAATATTCCAAGGTGTGCAAATCCTGACAAAGGAAGTATGCATGGCATGAAGTATCATGTATATCCCGATTTTTTAAAGACTTATGTTATAATACATTGAGGACAGAGGATGTGGTTAGAATGCAAGAAAACATACCAATCATCATATGTAAATTGGAAAAAATATTTCCCCCAGCCTTTTTTGATTCAATGGAACACCTTGTCATCCATCTTCCTATGGAGGTACTACTTGGTGGTCTGGTTCACTACTGCTGGGTGTACCCTTTTGAAAGGTAAATAGTTTGGTCATTTCAATTTCAACCATTGAACCAAGTCTTATAATTTTGTCTGTCTTGTAGGTTAATGAGAGATGCAAAAAGATCGGTGGGTAATTTGGAACGTGTTGAAGGATCAATATGTACATTCTACCTATACCGAGTAATTACATATTTCTGCTCCCATTATTTCAAAAGTGTTAGCTTGTTAGACAATATAATTTTCAGAAATGATCCGCGACGGGATTCAGATAACGAAGTGCAGTACACATTGTCAATTTTGAACAGATGTGGACGTCCAAGTGGATCAAGCAAAGATCATTGGCTAACAAACAAAGAATATCGGTTTGCCCAGGTTCACATTCTCATTAACTGCAATGAGGTTAAATCTATACTCGAGTAAGTTTAACTCACCCACCAAAATTTTAAGTAAACTGTCATAGCCTATGAACTTCACTGATTGTTTTATATAACATTTTTCAAGATTGTTCTTACAAGTAAACTCTATCAATGCTAAAGATACGTTAACATTTATACATAACAATTTTCCTGAATGGTTCAAGCGATATGTAAGTGTACTAATGTACTTATGGTCGTCATTGCTTTTATCCCATAACTAAATCTAATATTATCGCATGACTATTTCATAGGTTCATAACGAAAAGAATGACATAACGGATCAAAACTTGATGGTGCTAGCTTTGGGACCTAATTCAAATGCTACATCATAGAATATATATTTCGTTAATGGTTATAAGGTTCATACAAACTCATGGAGTCATGGTAAAAAATCAATGAACAATGAATTGTATGTTAAAGGTGTCATAGACGGAGGTGAAGATGACTTTTACGGCATGATTCACCATATTTATGAATTTGACTATGTTGGCCTCAGTAAAAAGATTCCTCTTTTCTATTGTAAATGGTTTGATCATACAATCAATGTTGGGACAAACTTTTATTCACAATATAATATTGCTGAAGTGAAGTTAAATGGAAGATATGCTTTGTATGATCTATAAAATAAGGTTTAGACCGAATTCAACAGAGCGGTGAATTGAACTTTCAAAATCTTTTCGCAAATCTGATTTGTTCTTGAAACAGAGAATGAAAATTCTTAATTCAATCAATTAGCTCGTGTAATTATGGACAGTCCAGTAAACAATCAATTGTGAACAACGGAAATTATCAGAGATAAACCCAAAAAACAGTTTACAGTATAAAAATGTGTTAATCCAGATTCAAGATGATTAAACACAATCCAGTAGATTAGAAATAAACCAGAAACACAATTGATTTAATTATCTATAAACAGATTTAGTGAACAGTTTATTAATCGAAAGCAAGTAGATAATAAAAAGATCAAGAAGAGAGAAGAAGAAATCAAGAACGCAAAGATTTATCCTGGTTCACCCTTCCTCAAGGGCTACGTCCAGTCCTTTGCAAACTAGCAAAGATTTCCACTAAAAAGATCACAAGATCAGTTTACAACCCTTGCTCCCAGCAAGTTTCACACCTCACTGAACCCCTCAACTAGTGTGAAACCAGTGTAGAAACCCACTACACTACAACCACTTTCAACCAGCAAGCAAACACTGCTCCCTACAGCACTCACACTCCACTGAACCCCTCAGTAATGTGAGACCAGTGCAGAAACCCACTGCACCAACTCAATTACAAACCCAGTAATTGAAAACAACAAACAAATTATAAAAATAGTAGGATCAACAATTGATCACACAGTACTTCTACACACAACAGATTACAATAACTAGAGATCAGGTGTAGAACACTTAGCTTTGGTCCAAAACCAAAGTAGCAAGAACCTCACACAAGGATGCTTAAAGATTCACGTTCTTAGAGGTTTCTTGTTTTGAAAAGCTTTGTGAAAGATGATCGTACAAAGAGGGCGCTATTTCTCACTTCAGAATCTCTCAAGGAATGTTTTTCGAAAATTTTAGATATCTGAAAATGATAGTGTCAATTCCTTTATATAGCCAAATCAGTTTTAAAACAGCTTAGCTGTCACTGGTTCAATTAATTAAACAAACCATTCAATCAATTGAATTGACCGTTAGTCGACTCAGTCAATGATTTCAGTAGTAACAGAAATAACTGTCACATTTAATCGATTGTTTGAAGAATTCAATTGATTGAAAAATCTTTTTCAGTAAAAATCAGTTTAGGGTATTTTTCTTAAAACCAGTTCTAATAAAAATGTTTGTGAATCTCTTAGCACCCCAGGAATGATAAACCATGCCACTAATGATTAAGGACTAAGCCAACACCAACACACAAACCCAACTAAGGACCAAGACCGAATCACCCAACCATCTTCATGTTGGCTCAAAGTCTTCACTTGAACAATTTTGGTCCAGGTTGGTGCCAACAGATTCCTCATGAGGCAGTCTTCATCAACTCACGTGCTAGGCATTGATCAACATAGTCCAGATCCAATCCATCAGAACTTCAGCAAGCTATGGTCTTTATTGACTTCATCAAATCACATGCTTAACATTGGTGCTAACAAAAACATACATATAATATCAATCATGTAAAATTATAAACATAAAATAAAAGATGATAGTTTAGTTTTGAGAAAAAAAATGATTTATTTCATATCCCATAAGTATTTCTTTTAGTATAGTCATAAAATGAATAAATATGAAATAAAAAAACTATGAATAGATAATTTGAATTTTGAAAACTAAACTTTAAAAGTGGTATTTGGGTTTTATTTTTTTAATTTACTTTTACTGAAATATTTTTTAATATTATAGTGAATAAAACTTACTTTAACTGTGATCGTAACTCATTTCGTTTGGAACTAAAGACTTTTTATTATCTTATTCATTATGTCAATCGAATTAAAGAGATTTAAAAATTAAGCTGAGATTGACATGTTATACCTACTGTAAGGGAAACATCTTTCTTTTATAAAGGATTTTTATACGTTATTCAATAATCTAATTATAATTGAATTTCAAAACATTTAATTCAAATTAGTATAAAGAAAACTTGATAACATAATACCTTGATATGCTTATTGTAAAATACCAAATTGAAAATCTATAGATGTATTACAACTACTTGACATAAAAACAACAAATTCAGTTGTAATAAAATGAGTTAACGTTTAATTTCATTTTATTTATTTTTTAAAATAGAGATCAACTAAATATTTTGATTATGCCTTTTTTGAATGGTTGGATGTTAGATGTGTGAACTTAAATGACATTCTTTCAATTAACCTTCCTAATTAATAAAGTTTTGCCTGTTTAGTTTTTTAAAATTATGGACATCCCTAATTTGTTATCTTTTATACTGACATTCAATACTTTTGTTTGTTATTTTCATGCACATTTTAAACAATTTAATGACATGGATATATAAAATATAAACTAGAAAAAATATAATTAAATTACACGGTCTCGTTTAATTCTCAATCCATGATTTTATATTTTCTATTTTCTTCATGTTAGCAAGTGAATTAAAATAAATTTTAATTGGAGCAGTTGAGTAGTGCCATTCAAAACCATTTTCTTGCTAGTTGCTGCTTAGAATATTGTATGTAGACTTTACCTTTTACTCTTCGCTCCATTTTTCAATCACTTCCAAAATCCACAGTTTCGTTATTTCGGAATACATATTATATACAAAAATCTACCATCGGAAGATAATATTAAATTTTATGGCACATATTATTGATTTTTGAAATTTAATTAGAATATGTGACTGCAATGAAATCATTGATTAAATTATTTATTTTCAAACAATTACTATATAAGTTATATACGTGTATATAGTAAATTTTTGGTCAGTTAATTGTGTAAGAATTTTAAATTGGAAATATATATCCTTGGTTGTAATTCGTGTACGTAGTTGAGAGGAATATGGATGCAGATAAATGTGCTTATAGACAGTCCAAAGAGTATAGGGAAGAACGTAAGCTGATAATTCGTAGACATATACAAGACGAGGGATCAGACGCGATCAAAAAATGTTTGGATGACTTATTCAACAACGCACTCTTTGGCAGTGATTCAACATTAACAAAGCAAAATCAGGAAGCACATCAAGATAGAAAAATTCCAATGAACTTGACATCAAAATACACATTAAACAATAGGTTAAATCTCTTTAATGATTTCTTAACTTCATAAACATGAGGTTTGTCTAGAAAAACTTATTCTTAGAGATTTCTACAACAGAAAAAAGAAAATTAAAAGTAAAATTAGATGGGATGAGTGTTTTTTCCTGTTGAAATTAATCTAAGAGTAAATAATTTTTAATCCAGTTTTATTTGCCATGTTGAAATATATATTAGGTATATTATTAAAAATTTTGACATTTTCAGTAGACTGACACTCTAAAATCTACTAATTATTTGTTATTACATCAAATATATCGTTAAAAAAAATAAAAGAACAAAAGACAAAGCATGGGAGACCACATCAAATCTATGTAAAACAGAACAAAGTCCCTACAAATTAAACAAAGGGAGTTGAAACTGATTATGGAAAAAAAATTAGCCTAATACAGTTAGGCAAAGTATAATACCTAACAAACTTAACTCTATTTTTCACACTTAAATTTGTCAATCTATCCGTACAACTATTACTCTCCTGAAAGACTCGAGTCACTCCAAAATCCACAGTACCACAACTCTACATACACTTACACTGCCATTTACCTTAAAGAATCCAAGAAATGATATCGGTAGAACAAAATAAATAAGAGTCACACTCCAACTAAAGTTTCTTAAATGTCTTCAATTGAGCATATGCAACATAAATATGTCAGCATAAATAACATATTGAATACTAAGAAAGAAGAAAAACTACCCACATAGTTACTACAACTGTCCCTGAAAATTCTTCCACAACCTGCAAAACTAGAAACACCTCTAGCAACTCCATCAATGTTAACTTCAGTTCGACAAACATAAGGAAAACACCAAAAAACTTGCATAGTAGACATGACTTTACCAGGTCTAGTGTTAATATTAAACTCTTTCAGAATAGAAAACTTAGATATCTAGTTAAACATATGCTTTTTAGAAGTGATACGCTTAACGAGACAAATAAGAAGAGTATAAGGAACTTTAATGAAAGTAATAAAGCTAACAAAAGATAAGTCAAGAAGATCATGAAAAATATTTCTAAGCCAAGACTAAATAAAGCAAAACATCTAGGTCAGTAGGCAAAATATTTTTATTATATTTCACACACACATGATTTTAAGTTATATAAATATTTTTAAGTTAGATTATATTTAATAATTAGAATTTAATTTGAAAGTGTTAATAATTTAAATTATAATATTATTATATATATTTTTAAATGATATAATATAAAAAAACATTAATCATTTAAATGATTTTTTATTTTAATTTTAAATTTTAAAACAATAGATGGAGGGTTCAATCTACCTTATCTCTTTCCCACCAAGTAGATAAAATTGAACACAATTGATTGGAGGACTAAAAATATCAATGTGGGTTTGACATTTTAAAGGTTAATTACTTTGTCTATGCTTGTGTAGGTGAGAACAACATGGATGCCGATAAATCATTTAATAAAATGTCTAAGTTGGAAAAGGATAAGGAATTGGTTGATGATGATATTGCAGTGAATATTGACCTTGAGATCATGGGTGATCGAGAGTATGTTTTGAAGATAAAGAGGGTGAATCGAAGTTCAAACAATGAGGATGAGGTAGAAAAGGCTAAACATTTGGCTCAAAATCGAGCAATGTTGTTACATTACGGAAATATACTTCAAGACATGGGAGAGAAATTGATGACCCAATCCCAAGCATTGCTTTAATCTGTGTTTAAAATGCTTGCATCTCCTAAGTTAAAGTCTAATCAATGATAGTAACTATATACCTTCACTCACTTTATTTTGAATGGTAACGTATAAGAAAACTACAAATTTAGTTTATGCATGTGAAATTGTCACATGTTATCACTTTACTCTATACTTTTTATTTAAAACAAATATTATAATTGTAGTTCTTAAAATTATGAAGAAAATAAAAAAATTAAGTAATTTCTTAGTGTCATGATATTAATGCACTTAATATATTAGCAGTTACTTTTTGTTTTTCCCATAATGTTGTAGCATGTCTTGTTTAGGCCTTGAGCGCATTTTTCATGTTTTTTTATTTTATGGCTATATGTATAAGAGTTTTTCTTTATTTCCTTGTACAATTTTTCGTTCTTGAATCAATAATATACATGTGTTCTATCTTAGATTGTTTTCATTCTCTTGTTTTTCTCCTTTTTACATAAATCACAAATATGAATGCGTGAGGATATTTTTTACTAAATTTTCATGGATCTGATCAAGTCCTTTTAAGATGGTATTAAAGCTTTTTAAAGAACTGTGCTAAACATCTTTAATTTTTTTTTTTTTTTTTGTTTTTTTTTTTTTCTTTTTTTTTTTTTTTTTTTTTTTGGTTCTTGTTTCTTTCTTATCTTTCTTTCTAACATGAGTGAGGAATCTGTTTATTTTTTTTCTTTACAAAGTCATCTTTATCTTCATCCCAAGTGAAAATTCTACACTTTCTCTTATTTACCCCATTCTTGAATCTAATAACTATCATTCTTGGATTAGATTGGTGATCCCTGCTTTGAGTGCTAAAAATAAGTTTGAGTTCATTAATGGCATTGTTGTAGCCGCTAAAGATGATCATTTCTATCAGCCATGGAAAAAAAGTGTAACAATATAGTAGTTTCGTGGTTAGTGCATTCGATCTCTTTCTATAAGGCAAATTATATTATGGGTGGAGAAATCCGAAGAAATTTAGAGTGATTTAAAGTGTAGATATTTTAAAGGAAGCCATCTAAGAATGTTGGAATTGCATATCGAGGCTTTCTTTCTAAAACAAGGAGATTCTGCTGTGACTAATTTCTTCACAAAATTGAGGATGATTTGGGATGAGTTAGACAATTTTTGACCTGAGCCTATTTATAGTAATTCTATCAAGTGTTCACGCAAAATTTTTACTCTAGCTTTGCAAAGAAAAATAAAGGTTCGTGTTATGCAATTCACAAGGGGATTTAAAGACCAATACAACAATATCACATCACATGTACTCTTTGTGGATCTTATTCAATTTCTAAAATCTTTTCATATTTTATTTAATAGTAAAGACGGGTTGTAGGAAACACTTTCTTTTCTATAGATGCAAAACTTAATGTTGCGACAATTGTTTCTTGTTTCTAGTGTGGAACGAATGGTCATACATAATTTGTATTCTTCAAGAAACAAGGTTTTCCAAAAAAATATGACAATAAAGGCACTAGGAATATAACAAATAAAAGGGTCTGCACACATTGCAACAAGAATGAACATACCATTCATGTTTGCTACAAGAAGCACGAATATACCCTAAGACATAAGTGTTATAATTGTAAAAACAGTTTTGTTAACAATATGGATGCTAAACAAGAGACAAAAATTGATTTCTTTTAGAATTCGAGAGAAAAGGCATTTGTTTATCTCTATAATAGTATCAAGCCCTGTTTTCTTGTAGAATTTGACAGAAAAAGGCATTTGTTTACTCTACAATAGTATCAAGCTTCTTACTTTCGTTAATTCTTTCAAAAGAGAAATTTTTAATACTGGGTTGTCGATTACGGTGCCATGGACAGTAGGAACAGTTGACTCTAGAAGGAAGGGTTGAATGAAGCCTTAGAATCTTTTTGCAGTGAATGAAAAATATGTTGTCTAGCTGATCTGTCTAACGAATCATTGAATAGAAATATTTTTGTAGGACCATCTACAAATCTTCTAACAATAAGAATCAAAGCATGAACAACAACAAGAATCTATCTTGGTTCACCCAACTCAGGATACATCCAATCTTCTCAATACTTAAGAGCTTCCACTAACCAAACACTTGGTTACAACAAGTATTCTCACTTATCCAAGTTACAACGAGTATTCTCACCACTATAGGTTACAATGAGTATTCACACCTCTCTAGGTTACACCTTTTTAACCTCTCCCTAAGACTAAGACCTCTCAAGAAAACAAAGAATATCCTCAATGATATCATAAAGAAAGCTCACAAGTTTATAACTTCAGAAGATGAAGAAATACAATAGTTTAGCACTTAATTCAAAAGACTAGACACTCTAACAACTTGACATTACAATTATTGTAACTCTCATATTTTTAGCAAGATCACTTGAACAACTTGAATTGCTTGACTTGCTCTTACTTTTGTTCTTCACCTTCAATGCCTTTATATAGATTTTTAAATTTTTCTTCTGATAATTGAGTTGGTTAAGTTTGAATTTTTCAATATCTTCATATCTTCATCCTTTTGGTGATATACACTCAAAATAGAAAGTTTGGATCTACAATCTTTGAATGTCTTTAATTCAAATCTATATAAGAAACTAATTTGAAAGTCTTTATGGGTTAGTAAAAACAAATCAAAACATAATCAAAGAATCCTTTTGTTCCAAATAATATGTGATACTAATAACAGAGTACTTAAGATTTTCAATAATTAAATTTCTCTATGTTTAAAAAAGATTTAGAGACATTCACAATATATCATAGCTTATTAAATTTGTTTAGCCAAGATAATTTTGAAAAATATAATCAAGATCACTTTCTGTTCCACAAAATTTGTAGATGGCATCCTTTTGTTTTTTTGTATAATATCTCTTTGGTTGAACTGGATTTTAGAAAGTAAATGGATTATGAAGATTCCTTTTTTCACAATTAACTATTTTAAACAAACATGTTATATGTTCAACATGTTCATTAGACTATCTCACATCAACAAACTGTACAAACATCAACAACTGTATATTGCAACTTCATAAGAAATTGTTAGAACAATCATGTTACAAGTAAACCATTCAGTTAGTTTTTGTTATCATCAAAACCTAAAAAATATAAACTCCAGATATGATTTTATGTCTATCAAACCGATTAGTGGATGATAGATCATCTAGTGTCTCAACAGACTATTTAGGGATTTAATAAACTGTCTAAGCAAATCGTCCAGATTTCTAGGGTTTCAATGGTGCATTGGTTAGTGTAACCTCTTAAGCTGTTGCTTAAAACGATAAAATGTAGCTTGAGTTTGCGTAAACCAGGATAAATTCTTGAGTGTTGATCTCTTGTTTCTATTGTTGTTGTTCATGCTTTATTGTTTACTTTTGTAATTCTTTGGCAATCTGTTAGATGGTTCTGCAAAAATGTTTCTACTAGACAATGATCAACTAAAAGGTCTACTAGATAGTCTATTTTTTTTATCCCTTGCAAAAAGTGATTAATGCACCATTCAATCCCCCTTATAGAGCCAATTGTAGCTATAAAATGGAGTATAAACACTAGACAAAAAAGCTGCAAGGAGAGTTGGACTAAAACAAACATAGAAATACATCAAACACTTGGAAAACAGTTTAGTGATGAAAATTTTAGTCACTAATGCCAAATTTCTTCCCTAAATTCTTACCTAAGTATGTTTGTCACTACAAAAAATCGTATAGGTGGTGGCATTTGTTTTTGTATACAACGTCAATTACAAATGTGACTTTATACGTGTGTGGGGTTTTCGCGTACCGTTATAGATCTGGGCATCACAAAATATAAAATGGCGCTTTTGCGCAAACCGTTGTAGCATCCGCCAAATAAAGCGGCTTTTTTTTTCACATAAATAATTTTATTGAAATTGTCATAATTGTTTTTATTGACAAGTCGCTTTAACAAAAGAAGTGGTACATGTGAACACCATTATCAATTTTTTGATATGACACTTGTTATGGTCATATTATAATAAATTGTGAATTATAATACGTTAGTTCAAACTGTCATAATTAGAATATTAAATAAATACAATATATCCAACATTTTATAATTATCTAGCATTTCATAATTAGTAAATTAGCTTTCATAACATATATTATCTTGCTTTCATAATTATCTAGCATATTACAACAAAATATTATTATCCATCAAGATTAAAAATCGCATAAAGTTTATAATAACAAAATATTATTGTCATTTCAGTATTAAGGTTCACAATATATTATTCCAACACATACTAATTTGTCTTCATCAAAATTTTCACCCAGATTTAAGTACTAAAAGACTAATACTAATACGTTGTGTAAATTGTTCAGGCACAATTACAACTGAGCTAATACAAAATATTATAATTCACTACTGAACTACTATAAAACAATATCTTTAATCTGTCTTGCTTCCTCCACTTGATCCTATAATCTGATTTAGCGATGGAGCACCACTTTCAACATCTAATGCTTGAAACAAAGAAAAGAAAGTTGTCAATATTAGTATGTCTACATGTTTAACATTACATTAGCATGTATACATCATTACCAATATTAAAATGAAAATTAAAGTATTGGGGACCCATACCAAACTAGTTGTCATGATAGCAAAATGTTCTGGAACGTTTGGTTTTGTAGCAATGTAGGGAAGCAAAGAATTTATTTGGTCATTCAAAGTTGCAAAATCAATTATAATTCAATTTATTGACTGCTAACTACAAAAAAAAGTCTAATGGATGAGTATTAGGTCCAATTGAGGTAACCCAGGTTGTGCTGTTTGTGGAGAAGTAGGAGGAGGAGGATTTGTAGATTAAGCACCTATAGGCATTCTGGCTACAAGTGAAGCTTCAACTTGCTCAGGATACCTTAACATTGATGAATGATAACAATTGGTGGCCTATCAAAATAAAACCTTTAATAGCACTTAATACATACTACAATAGTTGAAATTGACATTTATCTAAAAAAGTAAAAAAAAATCCTAGAAAAATAGATCGCTCACAGTGCCTCTACTGCAATAGGAGCTTGAGGTGTAGCTGACACTATCGTTGTTGAAGTGGGAGGTGCACTAGTATGTTGTGTTTGCAATGAATACACATTTTTTTATAGATTGTTTAGATAACACATAAGAGAGATTATGTGTGTGTTATCATATCCGTAAAGCCTAAATGATAGAAGTATTGCAAACTATTCTCACCTTGGTCGATGGTGTAGTTGAAGTAGTAGATTCGTTACTAGATGTGCTTTTACTCTAGCATATTTTAAACATGTAATTCTAATTTAGTGCATAATTACAATTCTGGCAAAATATGAAAAATAGCATTGTTGTTTTAGAAAAATGAACTAAAACCAGAATTACAATAAAAACCATACTTAGTGAATTAGCATTTGTTGTACCAGAGTTTTATAATTCTTTCTTCATGGATGCATCAATTTTTTTTTATAATTCTTCCTTTCGAAATAAAAAAATTTAAGAATTTTATTTTTCCTATTGTGAAGAGAAAAAGATGTCTTCCATCATAATATCAAATTAATTTTATAATATTATTAAAAATCTCATCTATTTATGAAATATGATATATTTATTATATTTAATATATGTATTAATGAATACATAACTTCTACATTAAATTTAGATATATTAAAATATATAAGCAATTAAAATATACTATATTTATTAAATTTAATAAATATATAATTATGATTAATAAATAGATGACTAATATAACATTATGCAATAAAGTAGACAACTAACTAAAAATTAATTTTTAGAAAGTTCAATACCTTGACCCACCACAATTTACAAGGTGTTCAAAGAGATTTCTCAGTCTATTTAAGCAAAGATTTTCATGTCTGCCGAACATATACATCTCATAGAAAAACATTAAAAGTAAAGTTCATTGTTAAAATAACTAAGTTTTCCTTTACATCAATAGTTGCCTTTATCCTTATCATTTCAGGTTTGATGATTTCCCAAGTTCTAATATTTTGATAACATCCGATGCCATGTTAAAATTTTCATTGATCAATAATTTGTTCTAATTCTACTTTACATTTTTCAGTTATTTCAAGCGAAGTAGAAGCCCTAAGATGTCAAAAAGTGTTATAGCCTACAAACTGCAACCTTGCACAATGTCAATCCGAATGCTACAAGATGTATGGCAACTCTAGAGGGCTTGGAAGTTGCATTCACAACGTTGGTAATACTGCTTATGGATGTGTCTACATCTATGATTGTAACGCACCACCGAATTTGGTACAATCTTAGCCACTGGTAATATGTACCCAGTTAAAGAGGGTGAGAGGGATAAAGTTATGAAAGTTAATCAATAAAAAAATTTTATGACCCATTTGAGTAAAATATTGACATTGGCCCTTATTTGTTAAATATGTTTGCCATTTCAGTCTATTTTTTTGAAAAAATATATTTCATTAAATTTATGGTTCTTTTTTCTAAAAGCAAAAATATCATCTCCCTTCTACTCCAACAATTCCCATATGCTACTTTTGTCACCTTGTTACATTTGGAATGAGGTTCTTTACAACTTGGTGCGGTTTAATTTTTTTATTAAGTAGTTACTTGAATCAACATAAAAATAAAATGCCATTCGATCTAAATGTATTCTAAAATTCAAAGAAAATCGAACTAGTTTTTTAATATTTGATTTGGATAAACTTATCAAACTTTTGTCATTATAAAATTGTCAAAAATCTTACGAAAACTTTTTAAACACTTTACCATATGTAGAATATAACATATTTTAAATTATTTATATATATAATTTCAATCATTTTTTTTTATCTTTAAATAAATTATATAATCTTATACTTTAAAGTTTGCAATACAAATTTGCTATTATATGGTAAACAAAATACACTCAAATAAGAAAAACAACATTTAAAAGAAAGAATTATTCATATATATATATATATATATATATATATATATATATATATATATATATATATTTCTTTTTTTTTTAATTTATATATATATATATATATATATATATATATATATATATATATATATATATTACTCTTTGTTGTTAATTAACTCTAAATATATAATATTATATTTAAATGTAAAAATAATTTTTTTCGTTTTGGTTTTTTATTTTCAATATAAAATTCAAACTCGATAATTAGATTTGGGAAAAAGTAGATTCAAAGAATTAAAATAAAAAAATTCATTTCTTATGAATTTTCACTTATTATCACAATTAACAATAGAAGTGATAGTATTAAATGAAGTTATAAGAGAGAGCATGGATAGTATTATTACGGAATATTATAATTGACCATAAACTATAATGTATTTGATGGTTAAATAACAACATTTTGTATTTAGTTTATTAAAAGAAATATATTTGTACTTATTTTTGCATTGAATGCATCCTGTTAAAAATATATTTTAATATATTATAAAATATTATAAATGTGATACTAATGATGCTAATACATTTTGTCCCAAAAAAAATTATCATAATCATAATATTAATAAATTAAAAGATAAATAATCAATTGATGTAAACTTTCTATAACATATACGCATTTAAAAATATATCTTAATATATTAGAAAATATTGTAAAATCTGATATTAATGATGCTAATACATTTTGTCAAAAAATATTTATCAAATATATAATATTACAATAAATAAGAAAGATAAATAATCAATTGATGTAAACTTTCTATAACATATACAATATTAAAAATACTTAATTTTTTATCATAATTCAAAGAGAATTTTGTGACTCTTTTGTCATTAATAATGTAAATTTCCTTTCAACTCTTTCCAACTTTGACAAAAACACTTTGTAATTGTGAAAATACTCGAATTGCATTTTTCCATGTATATTAAAGTTTCACTAATAACAAAAACGAAATAAAATATTTATTGTACTTATTAATATATATATTCTAAAACTTTAACTAAACATTCTGGAAATTAATTATCGTAAAATTAGATCGTATTGTAACTATAAAACATTAATAATTACTTAAATTTGTAAATTAACATTTTTAATGATTGTGTCAATTATGTTTATAATTTAGGAGATTAATCTTATATAAAATTTTACATCAAAGATTATAAGAAAATACATATAATATCAATCATGTAAATTTTTAGACATAAAACAAAAAAATGATAGTTTACTTTGAGAAAAAAAAAATCATTTCTTTCATATCCCATAAGTATTTTTTTTTTCAATATAGTCATAAAATGAATAAATATGAAAAGAAAAACAATAAATAGATAAATTGAATTTTGAAAACTAAACTTTAAAAGTGGAATTTGGGTTTTATTTTTTTAATTGTTTTACTAATTTTTTTTTTAATATTATAGTGAATAAAACTTACTTTAACTATGACAGTAATTAATTCCGTTTGGAACTAAAAGGCTTTTTATTATCTTATTCATTATGTGAATCGAATTAAAGAGATTTTAAAATTAAGTTGAGATTGACATGTTATACATACAATAAGGGAACACTAGTAGAAAAATAGGCTTTAACGTCTACTTTTTATGACGGTTAAAGAGGTAAACGACATAGTCAAAAACGCGGTGACATTTTTATAAATAAATGAACAATCTCACGTCGGTTGGAACAAAAAACCGTCATTGACCTATTTATAAAAAAGAAAAATTCAAATTTTTAAAAGTTGTAAGGGGCGCGTGAATACCACGTCGGTTAACAAGCCATAAGCGACGTGGGATTTTTCTCTACTACGTCAGCTAAGGCCTCATAACCGACGTGGTGCATTCTGTTTGACAAAATTGGGGAAAATTGGGGAAGGGGGTAAAATTAGGGCATACACCACGTCGGTTCTGGGCTTTGTAACCGACGTGGTGTGTTAACAGTAATTTTTTTAAAATTTCAGGGCATGCACCACGTCGGTTGGGAGGCCAGAACCGATGTGGTGCATCTATTTTATATCAAACGCGCCTTTTTTTCTTCACTTTTCTTCTTCTCCGCTGCGCGCGAACTCTTCCAGGCACTGTTCCGGCGTCTTCTCCTGCACTTTTCGACCTCCATTTGCACCTCATTCTACTCCATTTTGCTTCCCCTTGTTCGCATTTTCGAGAGCTTCGGTTTGAATGGTTCTATTTTCGATTTCAAGTTCGTTGGTGCTTCGTTTGGTTTGAAGCTGTACGCCATTCTTTCTCTTCCATTTTCTTTTGCTTTTACTGATATTGTTATTGTATTGAGCATTTGTTTGTGCTTTGTGGTTTTGGTAGGGTTCGTTTGGCCGATTTAGGTTTGTTTGTGTTGTTGGTTTTGGCATCACCACTGCGGGTTCGGTTTTGGCATCACCACTACGCTACAAGAGGTGTGTTTTTATCTTCTTTGAAATGGAAGAACAATATGTGTTGAATGTTTATCTATATCATTAGAATGCTTGTTCAAATTAGAATGTTTTGGGAGAATGTTTGATGTATGTTTTTGGAGAATGTTTAACTATATGTTGAATGTTTGATCTATGTTTTATAATTTATTTGAGCATTGTTGTATAATTGAAATGCTTGTATGATTAGAATGCTTAAATGGCCTTTGTGTATAATTTAATATAGGAGAAACGCGTTTGGGTACTGAGTCCGGGGATGTTCGATCCCCGACAATTTTTTATTTAATCTTACTCATTGAGTTTTGTTTCTGGAAACCTTTCACTACTCGTAGTGATGGATCGAAGTTGGATAAATGCAAGTCGAATAAGTGATGTGTATGAGAAAGGTGTTGAAGATT
>Ga0209700_103481_pt1 | contig 30051 bp, 11 predicted proteins | sample SiratroredBW_FD_187528 | JGI IMG/M metagenome (GOLD analysis project Ga0209700, IMG submission 187528) | Root nodule microbial communities of legume samples collected from California, USA - Siratro red BW (SPAdes) (version 2) | ecosystem: Host-associated > Plants > Roots > Nodule | place: USA...
ATATATATATATATATATATATATATATATATATATATATATATATATATATATATATATATATATATATATATATATATAGACACACACATTTAGAAGATCCAGTTTTTCAAGTAAAACTAAACTAATTTCTAACTGAAATTTATTTGAAACCTAACTAAATAAAAAATATGAAGTTTCCTGAAATTGTTTACCATTGAAACAAAGTTGAACGTGTTTCTTAAACATAATATGACATTGGTGATAGAAAAAAATAGTTTATTCCTTGCAATTTGTTATTTTGATATTCATCCTTGCAAATATGAGTAACTTTGGTTTATTCCTCTAAATTTTTAGCTTTTTTCCTTATATTATTTATTTTTGAAATGATCCCTACCATTATTATTAACGATGTGATGTAAATAGCAGATATATCATGATAAAAATATCTTTAATATTTTCATATTGATTGGAAGAAAATACATGTATAATTTTTATATTTATTTCAACATATTTATAATTTGATTATTATAAATAGAGATGATTTGAGATAAAAAGTAAAAAGAGAGAAAAAAATTAGAATATGAAATTTTTAAATAATGCTTTGTTACTGTTCACTGTCATTATAACTTTGATATTTCATTGGCTTTTGCTTCCTGTACCTCCATAACTACTAACTACATCTCATATTAAGAGAAAAGAACTAAAATATCCTCACCCGCTGCACTCTGAAAGGGATGAAAGGGAAGAAGAAGAGAGTTGTTATGAAAAGTTCGTTTTAGATGCTATAGTTTACGTTCTTTAGAAAATTCGTTCTGATATATATTTTATGTTTTGAAACCTGTTCCAGAAATTTTACTTTAAAAATTAGAGAAAATTTGTTACGGAAGATTTCGAGAATAGATAATCCAGAAACTACTTTTACAAAAAGTAAAATTATTATTTTAAAAGTTGTAAAGGTACATTTAGAAATTATGGGGGTGCAGGAAGAAAAAATTCACTTTCTTTATACTTTTTCTGCACCCCATTATCTTGTTCAAGAACAAGAAAAGAAACATTGGTGCAACATCCTCACCCAATAAAAGCCAATGATAACATTCATTTAACACCAACTCACTTCATACATTATTAAAATTTGTAAAACTGTGTTCCAAATTTCTACATGTTTATATGAAGCTTATAGTACATAATATCTCCCCATTTCACCTTGTAAGAAATCTCTACCATCATCCTGAAAATATTGGATCATAGGAGTCTGCCAAAACAAGTGGCACATTTCTGATATCAAATTGTAATTGAAATATTCATCCTAGTCTACAAATACACCCTTAAGTGCATAGAAAGGTGTTAAATATATATAACTCATAATGAAAGGATAAATATCGAAATACGGGACTATTTTGATAATTGTATCTATAATCTTAACTCTGATTTTTTAATACCAAAAACACAGCCACTTTCGAAAACATAAATAAATTGTCGAATTTCATTAAATTTTATATTTTTTATTTTCTTTATTTTCGTTATTTTCGTTCATTGATGTGTTTATAACCTGATTTTCTCAACAAAAGGAGTAGTAGAAGTAGCACCCCTCATAGAAAACTCACTTAATTGTCAAAGTCTAATACAGAAGTTGATCTCACCGTTCTCAACACACAAGGGCTCTTTTCATCTCTGATGTATATACCTGCATGGCATAACACAGTCCTTGACAGAAACAAAAAACGCGTAAAAGACTATATCAGCACAGCAGAAGCTTCTGTTACTCACCAAATGATCTTCATCTATGTAATATAATAGTGAAATACACAAAAAAAAAGAAGTATCATCATCGTCCAATAAATATTACTAACAAAAAAAAAGTGTTATTCGCTTTTTGTAAGTCAATAATTTTGTTGTCTAACTTGTATAAACTGTTGTCAGATAAAGTTTGCTACTGAAAGAATAAAGCAGGATAAACATAATGTTGAATTTTTCTTTATGAAAACTATGTTTTTAATAAACAGAAGTCCCTGAAAGAGAAGTTAAATTGAGGAGCTTCTACAAGATAAGTTCTAAGAATATCTAAGAACTCTTCAAAGTACATGAGAAAGTCATTAGAGTCTCACATGAGAGGAAAAAAGCCAAATATAGCCATAGGATAACCTGCCGGAAAAACCAGCAAATGAAACTACCTAACTTGCTAGTTTGGTAGCAAATTAATGCCGGCAAGTCATCCTTGGCTTCATTCCACTTTCAACCTCTCCATGAAAGACTCTTAGACCAAAAACTATGAATTTGGATCCATAGCCAATTCAAACTCTACATGTTGCTATAGCTACGCATGAGTTGGTGCTCTTTTATAGGCTCAAGGAAGGGCCTAGTGGCAAAAGTTGATGCTCTCATGCAATGAACAATATTTTCATTTTGACTTTACTAAATCTTTTGGAGAAAACTGATTGGTATTACTCCGAAAGGGCAACCCAACAATTCTATCTGTTTGATAAAAGCATTCCATTTGAAAAAGATTCCTGATTTACTTCCAAAAGCTTCCTTCAGCATTTGGGTCGGCCACTTTTGCATAATCAAGATTGTTGGGTCTCCACCATCCTTTCAAGTTTCCATCAATTGACTTCAATGCCAATTGAATTTCATTTTGTGGGAATAGCATCTTTCATAAAAGGGAGGGCAATGAGGATTTGTGCCACTACATGGCCATGCTTTTTCCTTATGGCCACAACACAGGGTCACGTTATCTGAGTCATGATCAATGCACATATGCTATTTTCCAAGTTTTTTTTTTTTTATCTTGAATTTCATTTAGCTGAAAGGCTAGGCATGAGTTGTCACATGATATGTTAATGATTAGTCTATAAGGTGCCAAGAATAATATAATTCATGTATAGTGCAGAAAAGGGTTGTAAAAGAATAAGGTGATATGAGACACCTTTGACTTTCGAGATTTTCCCATTAAGAACAAGATGTTGCAGCAGTAATGGAATAACGTCTCAGCCAATGAAAAATTCAGCAAAAGTTGGAAGCTATTATTGAAGTCATAGAGAAGTCAATCCCATCATCGAACAATGTGTCAATATTTTGGTCAAGAGAGATTTAACGTGTTAAAAATTCATTGCTTGGTAAAAGTTGTTCTATTCTCGAATGAGAATTGTTCGTTATGTGTGGTAAGAGTGTACCTTTATGTTTACTTTTACGTTGATGGCGACAGACTTTATAATATTATATTCATATGCATTTAATTGTGAAAATATATAAAATTATTTATCATTGGAAATTAGACCTGACAAGGACGAATGAGCAATATTGAATGCACTTATAATTTTTATCATTTGCTTTAAATTATATGTAAGTGCATTAACTATTATTTCATGCATTTCATAAGCATATCGTAGTTAGTAGAGGGTTTATCAAATGTATGTATGAGTTTTATCCTTTAATCCATGACGACGTGCTTTTAAGAAGGTTGATTTGAGGTCTTTGTGAACATAATAATAATAATAATAATAATAATAAAATTATTATTATTATTATTATTATTATTTATTTTATGATTATGATTATTATTATATATTATTATTGATAATAATAATATTATTATTACTGTTGTTTTTTTATTATAATTAATGATAATAATATTAATATTTTTATTATTATAATTTTTATCTTAATAATAGTTATTATAATTAATTATCTAATAAGTAATTATAATAATTATTATAGTTATAATTGTAATAATAAAAATAATTAGAGTAATATATAATAATAAATTATAATTATAATTATACTAATAGTTATTTCTCCATGAGACGCTAATAACATCATTTCTATTTTACTTTATACAATCGATTAAACTTGAGCTGTTACCATTTTCAGTAGTTATATAAGTTGATGTTACTAATAAATTATTCACTCTTCGATAAAAAACCGATACAAATTCATATATATTATATTCATCATTATTGATAAAATAAATAAATTATTCGTTTATCTCTCGGTCGCAAATTTGCAATATATGTATTAATTGTTATTTTAGTCATAATTTGTGATTAATATACTTTGGTAGCTAGACATATAAATTAATTTGGTTGCAAATATCAATCATTTAGTTTAGAGACTGAAACTAAATTGACAGTTGAAATAGATAAATTATTTTTTAGTCGTTATTTCGGTAATGGACAACAACATTTTTATTTTACTTCTACTGATTTAGCGATTAAAATTCAATTTTCATTATTTTTGATTGCTATTTTAATCATTGTATAAACTAATACCATAAACAAATTATTCTGTCATTATTTTGATTGTTTATTTGTGACAAATATCAAATCAATCAATATTTTAGTCAATTTGTGAACATTCTTTTTTGTCGGTAAAATCGATCACTAAATGATCTTGTTTGTATAGCAATTCATTTAGCTATTGTTTCGTCACTAATTTATGATTAGTGTGAATCGGTGACTATTTTCATCATCCATTACAATCCTTTTATTTTGGTCGCTAATATTGATGATTAATTTTTTTTAATCCAACCATGATTTAATTCAAAGTTTAATAAATAATATCTTTAAAGATATATTGTGGAGTTTGTCTTTGTTTTTTTTTCCCGATAAAATATTAATATTTAATTTTTCGTGAAAGGAAAATTATATTTTAACATTATTTTTCATGAATTATGTTTATTTGACAATCGTTTTTTTAATAAAATATTATATAATAAAAAAATAATGATTTATTTAAGTATCAAATAATTATATTTTACTATTTGCAGTGTCCAAAGTACGATGATTCTAATTTAATGTGGTTGTTCATATCCTTCAACAATAACAATGTATTGGTTTTCTAAATGTTTGTTTGGGGTGCAAGAAATTAAGTACTTAGGCCATATGGTCTAAGTGTAGCTATGGAGACTTCAAAGTTAAAAGCTGTTAAAGAGTGGTTTCAATAAAAAAATTTGAAGCAGTTACGTGGATTTCTTGGGTTCACGGAGTATTATTAACGATATAACATCACCTTTGACTGGCTCATTATAGAAGTATGCATTTTAGTGGAATGAAACAATAAAAGCATTCTTCAAATTGAAAGAGGCACTCATGACAGTTCCCAATTGTTTTGGAAACGAATGCGTTAAGGTCAGGACTGAGAGCAATGTTGAGTCAATGAAATCATCCCGTTGCAAATTCCTCAAAGAACTTGTGTTCAGTCCTATCATGTTACACATCATTAAATCCTTCTATTACACTTATATCCTCGATATGAAAGGATGTGTCAAAGATATTTCATCATATACTGTATAAATATAATAAGACAAGAACCATGCAGTCGTGTACGTGATCATATTAGCTGCATTTTTCCTAGACTTTTCACAAAAATCGTGAGAACGACTCTAAGCACAACTCTTAGAATCATGATTACATGATTATATATATATATATATAGACAGATAGATCAAACCACATTCATATACTGCAATAGGTAATGTAGTATATTTCAAGAAAGACACGTTATTGCACTTCACTTGTTTAAGCTCTTTTCCAAGTCTTATATGAAAAGAAAGAGAACACAGCTGAACCACTTTCTGTTGTTGTTGTGGGAATAGAATAATATATGAGAAGCCATGGAAAGGAGATAGCTAGCTGTAGTGATTAGTGGCTACCCATGTCTGAGTAATGGCATTGTCATGTGAATTTGTTCTCAGACTTTTAGTTTATCAGAAGAAGAGTATCTGATAAGACTTTGACTTCTTACTTTTTTTATTTTTTTTATAAGCTGATAATACTTTGACTTAATTTGGTTCCATAACAGTATGGCAGAGATCCATGCATAAATTCATTGCTTTATTTAGGTTATTTTAATCTAATATTTGATCATAAAATTATTTAATGACTTTAATAAAAAATATGATGGTTGTTAGGTTTAAAATTATATTATAGTTATTAGGAATTATTTTTAAGTTATTAAAACAATTTTGCTCTCCTCATTTTATTAAGGATTGTTTTGTCAAGAAAGTATTATTTGAAAGTGAGATTATCAGAAAGAAAGGATTGTATATATGATTTGTTGTTTTCTCTCTTCTTAATGCTATCTGATTAAATGAAGTTGTTATTCATATATATAAGAAAATAAATAGACCAAATTCCATTAAACCCTAGAAACTAAACAAAATAAGTAAAAGAAGAGAAATTAGTAGTTTTTGGAAGTGTCTTATAATTCATTTATAACGCTTTACATATACTACAATAAATGTAAGAAACATTATTTGAAATATCAGTAGTATAATTTTTAAATGTTAAACTCTAGAAAATTAAACAATAGAGTAATGCCTGCACTTTTTCTAGTCTTATTATAGTGTAAGTTCATCTGCTTTATGATTTTCACTGTAGAATTTTCCCTTTTTTCTTCCTTTATCTTTTCTCACGTAAAAGCTGTAACTGAACCATTGGAGATCTTCTATGGCTGCAGCTGCTTTTATGATTTTTTTCAAACATATTCATTGTTTATAACAAGAATAACAATGAATTCAATCAGATATATTGAACCTAAGTTACATTCACCTTCAAAGAAAATAAAATAAAAAAAAACATAGAAATATACTTAATAAACCTTTCTATTTTCTATTTAGATGTTGGTTAAACTTGAACGTGATTTTATTCTTGAAATGTATTTAATAATTATATTTTATTGAAAAAGAAAAACTTTCATGTAGTTTGCAATATACAGATGGATATTGATTTATGTGAATGCAAACTCCAAGGAGGGATCAACCTGTTACTCAGCTCTAATAAATCACAATGTTAATTACTTGTATTAAGTCACTTAATAATATTTTGAAGACAGAAGAAAGTTAAAATAGGGATTTTTATAACTCTAAACATTAAATTTAAGATTACATGCTCAAAATGTCCATCTAAATAACTTTTATTAAGCTATCACTAGCATCGCATCCCTCTCCCAAAAAATCAATTTTTACCACAAAAAACTCTTGTTCAAGCTACACAATGGCATGAAAAGAAAATTTCATTCACTGGGCTATGATATGATATTCATTGCGAATTTTCTGTAACACCCACTTCAATTCTCCCATATATAGTCAATTGATTTGTCATTGTCAATTGAGAACAGATATCTGTATTAAAAGAATAATCGCTCTTTATAAAAAAAAAGTAAAAGAAAAAGTTGTCTTTATACTTTTTTTTCCTAAGGGCAGGATTACACATCATTTTCTGACACTAAGAAAGAAAGACCATCGTCATTTAACTTTAAAGTTTTGCAAAATATTTGTACGATAATTTCAAAATTCAAATAAAATTAAAAAAAATAAACAGTAGATATTATATTTTATTAGATGAGATAAATTAACACTAATACTTAAAATTGAAAAATAAATTATTTTGGTGAAGATATATTATTGTACTTTATATGACGTGGTTTTTTTTTATCAGCAAAGACTTCATATGACGTGGATAAAGTACAATTTAAAAAGTATATTTAATTCGATTACAAAAATTCTAAAATTTACTTCAACTAGCTATAAATAAAGTATAATTTCAATTTGTTAGAGTTTTTCAAGGTTCAATTTTTAAATTTGGAATTAACTTTAAAGAGAAATTAGTTTATTTGAAATGATGGAATATAAAATGCAGAAAAAATAAAAGAAAATGAGATAACTAATATAAAAAACTCATGGAGTTTAATACAAAAGAAAATAACTTTTAAAGATTCTTATTTATAAGCAAAAATGTATAATAAAAGCTAAGGACATATATAGTTTTAAGATTTTATTTTTGAGCTATTGATTTATTCATCAATTTTAAAGTGCACTTCCATTATGAACAAATAGGAAAGAAAAAAAAGAAACGAGAGGTAAAAAAATGAACTTTATAGGCATCACCACTAATGTTATTTATTTAGTTTTAATAAACAGTAGTACAAAATACATGAAACTATTTGCGAAACAGGATTTTGTTTTTTTCCTGAGAAATTAACTTTTAAAACACGGCATACTAAGTTGTAATCAATATTTTCATTATTATTTGTCGTTTATTTAATGTGTATTTTCTCAGTTCTTCTTTTTGTCTAATTAATAGTACAGTTTACCACTTTTTTAGTTTTTAATGAATACTATTTATGAAATGAGATTCATGATACGTATAGATAGCATTGTCATCTCCCTTCTGCCAACTTTTCATGGCTCATATCTCCAAAATATAAAGCATTAAACTGTCATTGCTGATACATTTGTAGACTTGTTTCAATCTTGCCCCGTCTATCTGAACTCAAGTGGATCAAAGGGCTATACACCCTCTAAGGAAGAAAGAGAGAAAGTGGATATTCAAAACTGTCAGAAAAATAGAAAATAAAAGGGTTACCCGAAGTACTCAACTAAGCAACTTGATTAATATATATTATCATCATCAACATCCTATAATTGCAGTGTAATCACAAATACTTTCATCAGCTGCATATTTCAGGAATTCTTTTCAGTATATATAAAAAATCATGACAAAACTGCTACCACATTTTAGAATATGATTATATATACTTCAAGTTACATTGCTTAGTATAGCTAATGTAGTAATTTTCAACAAGACACATTATCAAATATCAAATAAGAAAGCCCTTTTCCAAGTCTCATATGAGAGGAAAGAGAGCACAAGTGAGCCAAGGTGTCTTGCGAGCAAAACCCTAAGAAGAGATCATAGTTATTAGTTTAGCCGGCAAGTCATCCTTGGCTCAAAAGCACTCTCTCTACCTCTTCATGCAAGACATTTGAGCAAACAAAACTACTCTTCCAAACCCACATTTCAAACCCTTTGGTAGCCTGTGTATTTATAGGCATGAAAAAGAAACATCCCAAAACACTTTTACGTACTAGAATATGACCAATGTTCCTTATCCAAGACTCTTTTTATTGTATGGAATCAATTTTAAATCTGCTACGTGTAGCTTTGAGAAATAGCCAGGAACAAGAAAAAGTTGACTTTGGCTCATTTTCCCCCCGAAAGGTCGAAACTGTTCACTGATTGTTTGATAATTGTTGTGGGAATAGAACAATACGTGAAAAGTGAGGGCAACGAGATAGTCGTATAGTGGATAGTGGCTACACATGTTTCTGCAATGGCATTGTCATGTGGATTTGTTCTCAGACTTTTAGTTGATCAGAAGAGTAACCGATAAGATTTTGACTTAATTGCGTATAATAGAAGTATGGACAGAGAGGAATGTATAAATTCCATTGCTTCTATTATAGATATCATGTCCCTCTTATTATGCTATAAGTTCATCATGCAGATTCTATGTTACACTGATATCTTCTTATCTGTTTGAAAATTTTGGTAAACAAATTACTTTTGTATTCCCTTATCTTTTTTGGTTGGGTTCTTTTGGTGGATGTATCATGGAGGGTCGGTATCTAATCTGGAAAATGTGGACCATGAATCAATCCATATATAATAGCCTTAACTCTACCTTTAATAAAAAATTATAAAACAATAAGTTTTTGGATTTTTTTTTCTTATATATTATTCATATTATTCATCTTCACTTAATATGTGACATCTCACTCTACAATTTGAATTTTTCATAATCTCCTTAAGTGCAAATCTTTACACATTACAAAACTCCTCCTCCACTTCAAAAGTATTCTACCCATAAGTCTTTTTTATTCATATATAACACTTCCATAAACGATATCAATTATTGAATTCTCTCAACAATAACAAGTAAGAAAACACACTTCAGAACCCAACCCTTTCAAATGTAAAGTCATCTAAGTTGTGTTGTTCCAAAATCATTGATTGCAACTATTAATTCTTTAATTTCTACAAACATATTTTATATTTTTTGTAAATATAAAATAATTTATTTTTAGAGGAATTTTGCAAATATCATAATTAAGGTATTTAATTTCAATACACTAGTTTAATTATATGATTTTAAAGCTTTAGTTTAGATTTTAAAAGCAAATAAAACAAAGGGTAAAAATATGAAAATGGAGGCTAGAAATAAGTCAAGTCATATTAAAGTCTAAATATGAGGCATGAAGAAGTTTAAATAGTAGAATTAACCATAGGCACAAGTCTTGGTAATTGAGGAAGAGAAGAGGAGAATTGGTTTGATTTTGTTGGGAAATATGATCAGGTCAAAAGAATTGGTTTTGGAAAGATAAGTGGTGTGGTGATCTCCCTATCAGGGATAGATTCCTAGACTATATGCTAATTCTCTTCTTAAGGAGGCTAATTAGGGATCTTGGTAAATGGAATGGTAACATATGGGAGTGGCGTGTAATCCGGATAAAAGATCAATTTGAGTGGGAGAGAACTCAATTATGACTTAGTTAAAAAGTTTGCAGGCACAACATTGAATATGGAAAGGGAATGAAATGCAAACATACACAGTGAAACCTGCATACATGATACTGCTGGATGCAAGTAGAGGAGAAGATATGAATTACTATGGAAACTCAAGGTCATACACTTTGTACGGAAGATGCTAAAAAACAAATTACTGACAACAAACAATTTGTTCCTTAAAGGGTGGTAACTGGAAGCAGGTTATGTGGGGTTTATGTAGTACAACATTACATACCCAAACATCACTTCTACCAGTTTAGCCTTTTGAATCTGAATGCCAAACAAAATACAATATGGAAAACAATGTGGGTGGCCATCGTGTGGAGCATATAGAACCAAAGAAAAATAAATCATCTTTAGGAATGCTAATGTGGATGTTGAGGAGCTTTTGACACTATCTTAGGTAAAAGCGTGGGCTTGGTTAGTCAATACTGAAAAAATTTAGTATTCTAATTGGTGCTTTTGCCCAATTATCTATATGAGAAATTTGGAGGGTAATTATGAGAGGTAAAATAGTTTTATATCAACATGGATTAGAGCTAGTTTTTCAGTGGATAATCTAGGTAAGAAACTGGTGGGTCACGTTGAGGGTGTTTATAATATGAGTACTTTAAATGTAGGGTTTTTGTGGCGTATCAGTTAGTTGCATTTTCCTGTTTTTAAGCTATTGGATGTTCTGTTTTTTGTTTTTCAATATCTAGATATCTTCTTTGGTTGTAAGGACACCCTCTGTTAAATGATCACTATATCAATGTAAATGTATTATACTACCCTGCTAGATAAATGAGCATAATCTAGTTTTGGCCTAGGTACAAGTATTCTGAGAGATTATTAATAGATACTCGACAAATTTGGGTCCAAACAAGGATTGAAGTGCATGAACACTAATCTGAGTTAGATGGAACATGTTAAAACAATACAAATGAATTTGGAAAGGGGTCTGTAACAATGGATTCAAGTATGGATGAAGGATTCATAAGTCCCTTAGAACACAAAGACATAGCAAAATGGCACTTGCACTACTACTCTGCTGCACCTAAAGCAGTATATTTAGCATCAATATGGAGCAATTTCTCCTGCAGTATGTTGTATTTTTGTTCCATCATCTGCTCAGCCATCTACATATGGATTCTTTCATTGTGTATTTTGCAGGATTAGATGTAACACCCTTAGAGGAAAAGATTTGTGATTGGAGAACATCTGCTGGAAAAAATCTTCGTGCATTCTGTTGGCAGAATTATATCGGCTTGTAATGTAAATATTCATACTAATACGAAATGCCTTAGTGACACGAACAATGTCCACTTAGTGTCTCGAATCCAAGTCATTAATGTGAAGGAAATTTCCGGAAATCTCCTACAACATTAACATACATTTTCACTGCCACCTTCACTTCCCTCACCAAAACCTTGTGGAATTGTTAAACTTATGAAAGGCATCATCAGACGGATGTTTCTTGTTTAATGTACTGCATTGCTGTAATTGGTCTTTTTCTGTGATGTAATTGAGCTTATCAGGTATCTCACTTGTGTAATACAATACTTCATTGATGTATTTGGGCTGTGTATATATATCCCTTATGCTATCAATATTCATTTGTCTTATCTAGAACAAAAAAAAAAAAAAAAAAAAAATAAAAAAACTTAACAAAGACATGCAGATATGAACCAATACACTTCCTAGTGAATCTGATTGGATTTTGTGTGCTGCATGAAGCAATAGGGAAAACCACCACCAAAGCCTGCAGAGTAGAGACATACACAAATAAAGTTGATGGAATTTAAGTATATATATATACATATATATTTATATGTCATAAAAGTTGAGCAACATGTAATTGAAAAACCTAATATTTTAAGAATTTAGTTGGTGAGTAATTAATTAGGATGTCTTGACGTCAAGCCACCAAAGTGATATCTTCTTTTGATTTAAACTCAGTACTAAAGTTCTGCTAACTTTCATTAATGTAAATGTTCAAATAAAGACTGGTAGAATTAAGTTAATTACCTGTAGAAAAGCTGCATTTCTTTCTAATTAGCTAGTAAATATTCATTGCATATACATACTCTGTAAAATTTGAGAACGATTCATGCCAAATTGAACTCTGACTCTTGTGTTTGAGATATGCAAACAAGTACATTTGCTGTCCAATTCATTAGAAGTTGATCAAAGGACTGTGAACTCTTGAGAAAAGAATCGAAAGTACATCATCCTCCTCATAAAAAAGAAGGAAGAAAACAGAAAGGCTCACCTAAATGATCCAATATAATGCCAAAAACTAAACCTTCACCTTAACATACACACATTATGTAACAAAACAATGAAACAATGAAACATAATGTGCATTTGAACAAGCCACAATTGAAAGCAAGCTCTTTGTAGAGACTCATATGAGAGAAAAGAGAGCAAAAATGAGTCAAGATAACTCGCCGACAATGCCTTAAGCTTTTGTAGATGCCGGCAAGTCATCCTTGGCTCAAATCGTACTCTCTCTACCTCTTCATGCAAGTCATTGGAGCACACAATATTCAACTTCACTCCCACACTCTTCTACACTTACATTTCAAACTCTATGCTCTTACGCATCAATGTTACCTTTGCATTTATAGGAAGAGGATGTCAAAGGCTGAAATTCCTTGCCAAGAACATTTCCATGCTGTTCCTTATCCATAACCGTTTTTGTTTGGAATCATTATTCTTCTTGCTACTTTTAGCTCTGAGAATGAATTGGCAAGGAACAAGCCAAAGTTGACTTTGCGCCATTAATTTTTCAAAACTGTTTGTTGATTGACTGATCATTAGTAGTGTTGTGGTGGGAATAGAATAATGTAAGGGAGTGCAATCATAGTACCCATGTTTGTGTTATGGCATTGTCAATAAGAATTTGTTATAAATACGTGGCTGAGAAGAGTATCTGATAAGATTTTGAAATTGGGTTCCAAAGCAACATTGACAAAAATTAACCTTTCTAATCTGTTCTTACATATCTTGTGTGTACAAATTCTTGACATTATTACACTGTACTTTCTTCTTTATGCCTCAACAGGAAACTTTACTTTTCCAGCTGTGAACAGTGATTTTGCTTGCTGACCCAATAAGAAAGTTTTTGAATCATTGGGGTGATTAGATATCTAACATGGATTTTCATGCGTGTAGGAAAATGGTTGGATCCCTCTTTCATGCTTCACCTTTGAATGGGAGAAGACATGTAATTTTGTACATGGAATTTATAAGTTATATATTATGAATATGATACGGTGAACTTCTAAATTTCTGCTTGGTACAGGAATAAGGTGGAAGAAGGTGAATAAGTTCTAGAAACAGGAAGTGAAAGAAGGTGGAAGTGAGCATGATGATGAAACCCCTTGAGGAAGTTATTAATAAAGATAAATTTTAATTTAGAAATATTTATTTGACTTATTGAAAAAATTAAGTATTATAGATGCTAGTTAAGATAATTTGTTTCAATTATTTAATTAATCATAATAATAACAATAATATTTTTAATAACATTTTTGTCTCTCAAAATATTACATTTAATCCACACAGAGGATTGGTTACTCTATGCCACATCCTTTAAATTTTAGATCTAAAGATGCATGTTGTCACAATATGTAATTTCGAAGTCTTTAACTGAAGTCATTAATATTTTTAAATAAAAATGGATAATAAAATATAAGAAAAAATTTTATAATAGATTGACTCAAGTGTAAACCTTTGTCAAATTTTTTGTCCGAAGTATATGAGGTAATGAAATCTTGAGATTTTTTTAGCACATAATTTTTTTTTTCTACAATGCGAAGGACTAGGAGACTGCTCTTGTCAAGCTAAATATATATATAAACAAATTTAATATTTCTCTTATATTATATTTCACATACTAATAATAGCTAACTTAATTTTAAAATAATAAAATACATATGTTAATCTTTATTTAAGTTTTATTTTTGGATGAGACAAATATTCTAAAAGTATAAATGTGCTACGATCCACAAAGGTAAAATGTCAAAAGTGTCCAAGTGTGAGAGTTTTTGGTGTGGTTTAAGGCAATGCACATATACATATTCCATGACATACATATCATATAGCTTAACAATTGGATAATATAAGTCTAAAGCAACAATAAATAAGGTTGTCATGGGGTAACAGAAGGGGAATACGATGGATGAACTTCATGTTTGTTTATAGTGACAGCTGAGAAAAAGGATATATCACAATTTCTTTTGTTTTATATAGTCAAAACAAGGTAGTTCCTTAATCATAATTATCTAAGAATTGAATAATAATTAATTAATTATTTATTTAAAGTCACTCATTCCCTGCTTTAAGATTTAAAACAGTGACAGCCAAAGCCACAACTTTGTTTTTGGCAATTGTAATTTTTGGTTGACTTAGTTTAATTCAGAAAAGATATTTTCCAATGACATTCAAATCAAGCACAAATATTTCTCTATTGTCTAACCAAACCAAAGTGAAAAATTAAATATAAGTACATATATGAATCAAGAAGTAAGGAGAAATTATAATATCATTAAATCCTAACACAATGAAATTTAACTACTGATACTGACTAAGATATTTCAATAAGTACAATGTGAAAGAAAAAAAATACAACACTAAACGATGACACAATGTCTAAGATATTTCTTTCCATAGATCACTCTCTCTGTCAATTAATCTTTTTTCTATTTATAAAGCCAAGCAATTATGTGTCTTTATTAGGTGTTTATGCTAGTGCTCAAATGTTCTTAGTCAATTGAATTTTTTTAGCTGAATGTTTTCTTCCCCTTAAAAGGTTTTTTCTTGTGTTGAGTGCATCTCTAACTTGCTTAGCTGCATCAAGTGTCAAATTGCATCTTCTTCTTCATTTGTATCTATTCAACTCTGAAAATAGATTTTTGAATTGTTTCCCTTCCTCTATCTGATCAACTTCAACTTTCTGTGCTTGGCGAAATATTTTTGTTTTTGCTCAATTTGTTCAGCAAATCAGTCATTTATAGCTTCTTTTTTTATCGATGATAAAAAATAAAATAAATAAAAATATTTTAGAAGTATTTCGATCTTTATATAGAGAAAGTACTTCAGACCAATGACAAAATATTTTCACATAAATCAATTTTTCCACTAACATTCACCTTGAACATGGTACAACTAAAAATCCAAGACTCAACCTACTTCTTGAGAAAACTGCTAAGAATACAGGTTTAACAATAATAAGACCAATAACAAATTCCTACTAAATAATTATAAAATCACAAAATATATTATATAAATTAAATAGCTTATTATTCATATGCTGCAAACTAAATCATAAAATTAGTAACTTCTCTTAATACAAATATTGTATGAATTAAAATACCTGATACGTTTGACTTATAATATATGCAAATATATTGTTAATAAAATAAATATGTTCAAAGATTTTGCATTAGAAGAAAAATAATAAATAAGAACCAAGAAAAACTTTAACCGATTGCTGTTATATAACCGGCAAGTCATTCTTGGCTCACATTTACTTTTCAATCTTCCATGAAAATCACCTTTTAACAACTAAATTCCATAAATACTAATTAACCTACTTCTTCTTTTTCCCTTTCTTTGTTTTTCTTCTGTAATCCATAGCTAGTTCACGTATTTATAGCATGGAAGGTTAAGACAGATTTGGCTTATGGGAATATAACTTGCGAGATAGATTCTCTCACTTGTCAAAAGAGATAATTCTATGAATGATATATGTCATGGGTAAACACTCATCTAGAATTTGTTCAAAGTGTCACAAAAAAAAAGGGTGAAGCGCGTTTGAAGCGTGTCATGATGCTATATCCCTTCTAGGTTATTTATTAGCAACAGCTACTACTTTTCTCTACTCTTTTAATGTTAATCTCACTTTTGTTTTGTGATGTTCATTGTCTCTTTTATAAACATGTGCTTTGACTCGATGGATGGTTGAACCTTCTCAGAATCTTAGGTACAGTTGTAGGTTGTGTCTTATAATGTAAAACAGGTTAAAAATATATTTATGTACTGATTCAAACTAAATAATAAAACTGGTGTTGAAATCAACTACTTGATATCGGTCTATTTTTAGCATTTCAAAAAAAGAAACTTTTATTTTTATGATATCTTTTCAATGTCCGAGATAATATTATTAGTTAAGTATTTTAGTTTAATTAGGACAAAGCTTTATCTTTTCGAAATCTTTTAACACATAATCTTGAAAATTTCACTTCGACTAATAAAAGAATAATTCACTTTTTATCAGTACACAAAAATAAATATAAAATAAAACATTTGAGAAATATTTCAACTCTTAAATAAAAAAAAAGTTATTAACTATACAACCTTCCTTATTGGATAATAAGATTATCTAACACATATATACATATATATATATATATATATATATATATATATATATATATATATATATATATATATATATATATATATATATATAAAAGCACAAGTACCTTAGAAAATAAAAATATTGAATACATATTCTTACATAATTCTACGTATAGGCATACCCACAAAACCAATGATCACTAGACAAACCAAAACCAATAAAAGCTTAAGTATTCTTGTAGCCTTCTTTGTAGGACTTTTTTGGAGGTTATCTTCAAAAGTTAAAATACTTATATAAACATCATCTTCCAAATCAGTTTTATAAAGTTGAATTAGATTTAAAGTCTATTTTTTAAAATAATATTAGAGTATATCATAACAAGGTTTGATAGACTTATATTGTATCAAATTATCCATAAATATATAGTCTCAAACACGAGATATATATACTTCGTCAAGAGAAATGTGTATTAGAGATCTCACATCAACTATAAATAAGGTTAATTTATTTTATTATATATATATAGATGCATCTTTATCTTATAAATTAATTTTATAAGATTGAATTAAACTTAAAATCCTTTTGATATTAATAATAATAATATTAATAATAATAATAATAATAATAATAATAATAATAATAGTAATAATTCACAATACATATTAAGTTTTAGTCAACATTGTAAGTTTTATATATAATAACTATGACTATTAAGAACACCACACACTACTCCCTAACTTTAACAGTGCATCCTCAAACCATAGATGTCATTTATTTATGACAATGTTGAAAGAGTTGGAATAGGAGAGTAATGTTTAAATTTGGTCGACCATGATGAAGCTTATTCCATGATAGTTCTGTCGTCGTCAAAAGATTATATCCGTAACCAGGGGATCGATGCTAATGAGAACTGATTCCATGGGACATTCAATCAATAATTCAAATGCACTAAATCAGAAAATGTCCCTTGAAGATCTGAAATCAGTACACTCAATTTATTGTTCGCCATTTATAAATGTTTTATTTTGGAAATTTAAAAATAATAATCGTAATTAAAAAAAAAAAAGAAAAAGAAAAAGAAAGGAGTAGACAATGGAATTTGGAAGTATAAATGTGCATATTTTCATGATACAATTTGCAAATATAGAGCTAGAGCACCAAATGTAGTTAATTTACAAATATATATATATATATATAAAAGATTGATCTACATGCAGTAACCGAAATAACGGCTGACAGATTATGACAGATTATGATTATAGATTATGACAGATTATGATTATAGAGGTAAAGGAGGCTAGTTTAAATATTTTAATGGATATTATAATTATTTATTTTATTAAATATGAATTAGATGAATTTGAATTGAATAGAATGAATGTTTATATATGGTATGATGTAGTATCAATATTTGTGAGTGATGTGGTGTGTCATCGAGGCATAGTATTTTTAGGAAAGGAGATACATGTGTTAAGATTATTAGGATATGCATTGTTTGGGGATTCGATCTATCTAAGAAGGTATCCTGACTCTACTAGTACATTGGATTCATATAGATGAAGAATACCAGTTAGTGAAGAGTCGAAGGAGGTTCATATGACCATGTCCGAGGTTCATATGGATTAACCCTGTGCATATGGGAACTGTACCTGAGGTTTGAAATAGGAACTGACCAGGACAGACTGTGTCCGAGGTTTGAAATATGAGCCCGATCGGAACAGATGGATGGCCTCTGAGTCTAACTCAATGCACGAGTCTTCCGGAAGTAGAGAGTCTAGTGTCTTTGTATGTGAGTCAATATATGTATATGTATGATATGAGATAAATTATGAAAGTTTGATTTGTTGTAGTTTGGTTGAGATAGAAATTTAATTTATGAAAATATATTTTTTCAAAACTCTCTTAGCTTACCCTTCTTTTTGTGTAGTGCTTTTTTTTTTAATTTACAATGATCGTGTATTACATGTGAGCAGAGAATTTGATAGGTGGTGTGAATATCCAGTAAATTGATGAATAAAATTTATTTTATTTGTAATTTTACGAAAATATTTTTATTAAATCTATATAAAGAAATATATTTTGGAATACATGATGAATTTATGAATTTTTATATTCAAGTTTATTATAAATTTTTATGTAATAAAGTTCGTATACATATTACATTGAATTGGAAACGGTAGTTTATGAGAACAAGTTGGTAAATATTTGGTTGAGTGATTTTACACATTATTTATCGTTATATTTATATATATTAATTAAATATATTTTCAGTCAATATAAAATTAATAAGCTCTAATTTTAATTCTTATAATTTTTTTATTTTCTATCATTTTAAAAGTTAATTTTTCTCAATTTTAGGTGACACTTATCAATCTATCTTTAGCTAAGCGTTGAGTGACCATTTTAGATAATATATTTACAGTCTACACTATAATGTCGTGATACTTCATTCCTTGTTATACAATTTCGAAATTTTTAATTTAAGAGGATATAAAATAAATAAAAATTGTAAAAAATTCAGTCATATTAAACCATATCAAGCATTATAAACGTATATAGTTAAATATCCACTAAAACCTTGTCTCTAAAAATTTTAGAAAACGAAAACTTGAAGAATCCACTATCATTATCATTCTTCCAACGAATATCTCTTTCATGTTGTTATGCATCAAAATATCATAATCGAGTGATTTATGCTTTATGGTGCAAGAAAATGACAAATGAGATTTCTGGGTTGACCATGTTGGAGTTCGTACCTAAATACTGCATGCATGAATAATGTTAATACAGTCGTCATCAAAAGATTATACGTACCTTATCTGGAACAGTGTTAATGGTATAGAATATCAGTATTTTGTGGAGATCAAAAAGTCCAAAGTACAAATTCAAACAAACTCCTTTATTGATGCATATATCTACGTGAATTCGAATGTGCTATTTATAATTAAGGAATTCAAAGGAAGCGGAAATTCCGCAAGATAAAGAGCATATAAATAAATAAATAAACTAACAAATTTTGTTTTTGATTGTGAGGTAGAAGTGATATTGTGATGTCTTATATTAAAAAATAATATGTGATGTTTATGGATTATTTTTTCTTTGATTATCTACTTTAGAGTATAAATATTTAGATTAAAAATTGAATAATTTGAATTGTGATAAAATTAAATATGTGTCTAATAAATTTGGATATGTTATAATCTCAATAATTTGTTTTATAATTACCCATTGTTACTGTACTCTAATGTGTAAAGTACAAAATTTAGAAATGTTATATATAAAAGTGTCAATTTGACTTATGGTATATGCGACAATCTTAATTTACAAATAAAATAACTTTTTTCATTAACACATTCAATGAGTGGGTTAAAAAAGTCTCAACTTTTCAAATCTCGCCATCAAATGAGTTAAAAAGAGTAAAGTGGATTTGATTCATTAAAGATTTTAATTAACTTCTTAATATTTTTAAGAATTTTGTAACTTTTTAAAATATTCTAAATTGAGATTGATCTTTAAATATTATACATTAGTTATAAATTAGTTTTTAATTAATTTTTACTATTTACAACTTAATTAAAAGATTAAGGTTCAACCTTACTTGTTTGACTGGATGGATCCAACACAACTTGAGTTCAATCTGACCTGACATTATCTAACATGGTTCGACTTTGGTTGACCTATCTCAGCTTAAATTAACATAATATAATTTAAATTTGATTCAATATTGGCCCAACATGACTCATCTCAAAATAGGCTTGATTATACTTGGCTTAACATCACTTAACTCACTCTTGCCTAATGTGGCTTAACTTGACTAGGCCTGACTGTGGCTTAACTTGACTAGGCCTGACTATACTGAACTCGATGTGAACCTAACATAACTTATAAGCCTAACATAGACCTAACTCGACTTGATCCAATGTGAGCTCGACTTGACTTGGCTCGAGATGGGCTTGACTTGACTCAAGGTAGACTTAACTCGACTCAAGGTGGGTCTTACCCGACTCAGCCCGATGTGGACCCAGCATAACTTGTCTTGAGGTGGCCTAACCTGGCTTGAGATGTGTCAAACATGACTAGGCCCAAGGTGGGCTTGATTTAACTCGACTCAATATGGGCTCAACTCGACACTACCTAATTTGGACCCAATTGGACTAGACTTGAGGTGGGTCTAACTCAACTCAGCCCAAAGTGGACCTGACACTACTCAATCCTAGGTGAGCCCGACACCACTCAACATTACGTTTACACAAACTTTACTATACCCTAGGTAGGACCAACAAAACTCGATCCAAAGTTAGCCTAACTTGACTTGACCCAACAAAGGACACAGACTTGACTCGATTCAATATAGACCCAACATGACTCAATCTAAAGTGGACTCAACTCAAGTTGGCCCGAGAAAAACTTAACTCAATTTAGTCTAAGATGGATTTGATTCAACTCGGCCTAAAGCGGACCTGAGTCAATTCAAAGATAAACTCGGCCCTATAGAGACCTAACTGGACTCGGGTGTACTCATCTAAAGAATTTAAAAAACCTAAAAGGAAAATACTCAAATTTACACATATTTAACCCTTTTGTTTTCCTTGAAGGGTTCACTACTCATCTAAACATAATTTCGTGAACAGCCACAAAATTCAAAGTTTGGACTTACAGGTATTTAATATGTTTTCCTTATTCCTCTGAAAATTTAAAGCTCATGCCACATTCAACAAGTCATAATGGAAATCATGCAGGGTTCAAATTGTTAAAGGGGAGATGAGTAAAGGAGGAAAAGCATGCAGAGGGCTGATTTCTCTTCATCATGCAGGACAATGTTTTGCTAACAGAATGCATTGAACAGCAATTTTTAGTAGTGTGGACCTGCACCTTATGCAGTCTTGGTTTTAAATTTGCCTTACATATTCAAATTTTGCTTAAGATACTAATGGACCTCATGTATTCAAGCTCTTCTGTAGTCTCATATGAGAGGAAAGAGAGCAAAAGTGAGCCAAGATGTCTCGCCAGCAACACCCTCAAAAGAGTAAACCCTTATTTAGTCCTCAAGATTATCATCTAACCAAAAATTTTTGAAGACTAGAAGTTGAAGGTTTACTCTCCTCATAGCTTTTAAAGCAGATGCCGGCAAGTCATCCTTGGCTCAAATGTACTCTCTTTGCCTTTTCATGCAAGACATTTGAGCAAACAAGATGCATCTTCAAATTCTATGCTCTTCTGCATCGTTGCATGTTTGCCTTTGTCTTCTTTATATAAGCTAGAGAAGGTCAAAGGGTTGCTAGAAATTGGCCCCACTTGAATATGGACATTTCACCATGGTGCTCCTTGAGCCTTATCCAAAACCATTGTCAAAATATATGGAATCAAATCTTGTAGATTTTGCTACGTGTTTGTTTATGAATTAGCCACGACTTGCTAAAGTTGACTTGCCCTTTTGCTTCCTAATTCTGTTTCTTAATTGGTTATGATGCAGTAGTTGTGGGAATAGAATATGGGGAGGGAAGGCATGTGAGAGAGACTATAGTGGCTACCCATGTTTCTGTTATGGCATTGTCGATGAGAATTTGTTCTCAAGAATTGTTCTTGGTTTTTTTCTTAAGGTAGAGGCTAATATGCTTTTGTTGTTGTTTAGTATTACTATTTCATGCACATAAGTTCATGCTAAATACAAAACGAAATTCACTTGCAGGGCCATATTCGATTTCATCTTTAAAAGCTGGAAATGTCTCTCCTTCCATGGATCATGAAAAAAATAAAACTATAATCATAATGTGGGTAAAGGGTAAGCTGCAATACAAATACAATGAGATTTATTCCTTCATATAAAAAGCAAGGGTTGTGTTAATAAGATGTTTACTTCATTGGATTCATAATTTCGCAGTAGCGTTCTAATATTTTCAGATCAATAAAAGATATTTGTTTCTTATTTAAATCCATTATTTCATGTTTCTCTTGTATGTCCACGATCGTGGATATAAAATTGTCATCTTTTTTCTATACATAGAATAGTATAACTGACTTGAATCTTGGAAACTCATCATGATTAGAATTAATTAGCATTATAGTGTGGTCAGACAAAATTATTTTAGTGTAATTCATCATGATTATTAATTAGTGGTGTGGTTGGGTGAAAAAAGAAATTATAAGAGTAATTTAGTATAAATGAATTTAAATTTTTTTATGATAACTTAGGCTTTTTTTTAACAGCAAAAAAATTAATCGAAACACTTAAAAAGAGTGTTATAATCCTATTACAAAAAGAAACAAATGGAACCAAATCCAGAAAGACCTACATCAAGACAGCCAGAGCTACATTTTCACAAATAACATTTATGACTTATAACTAGACATAAATAAGGAAGACCTAAACTCAACAGCATAAACCAATAAATATGAGTCTGGTCCAGAAAGACTCTATTTAACACTATAACACCCAACAATCAGCAAATAAGGCAAGAATATATCCCAAGACCCTTTCCACTGTGATCCCATCCGACATACAGATTTTAATACTGACCTACTTGTCTTGTAGGATAGTCTTCTCATATCCATTTGCACAGTCATCATTCGTAGACCAAAACAATGTTAAACAAGATATCTGTACAGTAATGATAATTGAGTTTATTTGGATAAATTTTTAAAAAAAAATTAAAATTTATTTTAGGAACTGGTAAATATATTAATTGTTCCAAACTATAGAATTTTAAATTTTACTTATAGATTTTTTTTAATCTTTTCTTTCTCATGTTTGTATTATTTATATTATTATTTTACTTGAGTTGTGTAGGAGCTTCATTTGTTTAAAGTGGGTTAGATGTTGTTGACTCAATTTGGACATTATTAATATGGGTGTCATTAACTTTACATTGTCTTTCTCAATGTCGGTTGAATATTCTTTCCAGATCAAAGTCAATTGAGTTTTTTTCCCATATCGTAGTATACTGTTTTATTTTTCAGTCAATCTAAAATTAAGATTTTCTTTGTAAACATTAATGATATGTTGGGGTCAATATAAAACATGGATTTTCTATGTTGACATTAACAAATGTTATTTCTTAATTGTTTTCTAGCTAAATTTGATTAGAGTTTTTTTTTTTTTTAAATAGGATAGTGTTATCTTTTAGCTGAAATAGTACAATTTTTATAAGTATTAATTTAAAATCGATGTCACCGCTCATATTTCTTTTATAAAGTCCACTACAAACACACTGTTAAAATTTAAATAGTAATTAAAATTTGTTTGCACAGCAACATCTTTAAACACAACTTGTTTCTCTATTTTCACTTGGTGTGATCAACAATAAAGTGCCACCCAAATGCTATGAGATAGGGAGACGTATTTCATCTCGAAAAGGATAAAATGCTTCTTCCAAAGATGGTAATAAACTTTCAATTAAGAATTTAATTTCTTGACAAGAATGTGGTGCTGTTGCTCCCAAGATGATGAAAAATTTTCAAATAAGAATTTAATTTCTTCACACGGTTGCAATCAAACAATGTATGTCTTGAACAATAACTATTATCTTCTTTGTTGAGGATAAAAAAAAAAGGTTGACATGTTTCAAATGGACGTTCACTTTTAACATGGTATTTTTATTTGAGGTTTTATAACCACAAATCATAAACGAAGTTGCAAATCAAGGTCCTCATATCGATCACAAAAGTCAAACTTGATGTGGATAGATGGTTAAATATTCATCATTCCTAGATATCCTTATGCAATTGTCATTCTCACTACATCTATCAATCTATATCCTTATCCTTCAAGACTTTTACAAGAATTTGCTTTGTTGTCATGTAAAATTCTGTTAATTATGTGGTTCAAATTTTCCTTGTGCAAAATTTGTATGTTTGGACAAAAATTTTCTATTTAGAAAAAAAAATGTCATGTTGATTAGAGTACTTTCGGATCTTTGTTGTTTGTAATATTATCTTTCCTTAAAAAATAAAATGGTGTGTGTCCCTCACCATATTGAGAATCAATATCTACATTTCGAAAGAGTTAGTCTCTTTCTGGAAACGAAAATAGGTCAAAATATGTCCTTAATTAACAGGAATATTTTTTTTTTTTTGTAAGGACAGGATTAGAAAGCATTTTGTCTACCATAATATACCACATTCGGTGCAACCATAAAAAAGAGAATAATTGTTAGGAGCACATCCTCAAATTAAGTGGATGCAATTGTTTACGCTTTCAATTAGTACCATAATATTATCCATAAAATAAAGAAAATAAATCAATTGAATATATTCAAATTACTATGGCTTAGATCAACTCTTATTTTAATTAATTTTAATGTTAATATTTATTTAAACTAATATTGATTGTGTTAATTTAATTTATTTTTAATATTTTTTAAATTAATATTAACTAAAGTAACATTGATCTAATTTATTTTTAATATATATATATATAGAAACTAGTTTTATTTATTTTTAATATTTATGTATATTATAGGTTAATTAACTTTAGTTCAATTCATTTTTAATATTTATTTTATTTTATATTAGCTTTGTCGATACTAATATAGTTTATTTTTTAATGTTTATTATATTTAATGTCATTTTATTTCATATTAATCTTAAATTTTTATATTTTTAATATTTATTTAAATTATTATCGATCTAATAAATATTAATATATTTTTTTAATATTTATTTAACTTTCTGTCGGTTAAAATCGATGTTAATTTTATAATGTATGTCTGTATGATTTAAAATAGGAATTATAGAAAAGTCTTAATTTAAAGTTGAGAAGACACCAATTATAAAACCATATTTAGTGCATCACAATTCACCACCATCTCCATTTGCATTTATTTACATGCATTCAGTTTACAAATTCAAGAGAAGAAAGAAAAATGAACTCTGAGTATAATTACATAATACACAAGAATCCATCCATACACATCAGATTTGGTGTGCATGTATTCAAGTCCTTTTCCATTGTAGATAACTTCTTCACTGTGCATTTATTTTTTAATATTTATTTCCTTTTTCATTCTTCCATACCATATTGTTATCAAACTAGTTTTTTTCTTTTTTTTTTTTTCATATCCACAGACTTTTTTTAAGGTTTTTCCACCATCTCGAATCATGACTATTTTTCTTCTTCTGAATTATCTACCTAAAGTTACCTAAAACACATAAAGTATATAAGATGCACTGGATCAATCCTTTTAAAATAACTAACCATCAAAATAGTTAGTATTGATCGATTTATCTATCTTCAAACCCTTCTCCCTTTCTCTCTTTGTAAAACTGTTCTCTGCTTTAAATATTGTAAGGCTTTTTTTTTCTTTTATAGGAAGATTAAATTTTCTTATGAGTTTTATTATTCGTTTATTTTCCTATGGCAATTTATTTCTTTCCGCTATGCATCTAAATTAATTTATTTCAAAAGTTATTCTGATATTATCATGGTATCACTGATAAATGAGATTGCTGGCAGCCTCTCTCTCTGTATATATATATATATATATTGGAGGGAAATATATTGGTAAATATATTTTTTTATGTAAAAGTTTTTATTTTCTTTTTAACAGCAAAGAAAAGATTTTAATCGTATGTAAGAAAAAATATTGAGTATATTTATATTATAAGTTTACTTTATATATTTTAGATTTTAATGAGTCCCATTGACTGTCTACGAACTAAATATAATTACACGACGTAACTTACTAAAACTCAAACGAAAATATGCATATATAGTATAAAGATCAGTGGAAAATAACTTCTAATGTACTAAAAATTAAAATTCTTAAAACCCTTTATATGAAAAAATATTATTTTATCCTAATATATAATATATTATCATTAATGCGTTTAAATTTAATTTGTTTTTACAAAACAAACATTTCTCTCACATACATATATATATATATTATTCTTCGCAGTTGAAAAAAAATATAGATATTTATACTTTATATGTCAGACTAAATATTATGAATAATTTAATAGTTAATGATATAATTAATTTATTAAATATTGTTAGGATATATTTTAATATTATGTTAAAAATATTATAAAATAAATTAAAATTTAACTTAATTTTATAAAATAAAATTTGTGCTTATTAATATATTATAAATTAATCTTATATATACTCAGCGTGATATATTTGAAGATATAAGTTAGATTCAAAATGTTTATTTACAAGTTTTATATCACTATCCAATACAAGATCATATTACCTATTTTTCTTCTACGCTAGCATCAAACCAAAATTAGTTACTATTTACCAAGTACCTTGCAATTTGTTAAAATTACAAATTGCTAAAGGTACAAATTGCTAAAAACATTGCATTGTTTCATGCATGAACATAAACATGGCATGACAAGGGATTGAGGCAACCCAAATGGCCCCATTTAAACTTTATCAGAAGTATCATAAAAAGGTAGAAATATTCTATCCATTATGCATAAAAAGGAAAAGAAAATTATTCTATGCACTTTATATTCAAAGGTTGAGAAGATATAAAATGGAATAAGTTCCAAACATGGACCACTAATTCTGTAGAACAAATCATAATTGACTTTGAAAATTATAAATTGATTGCACATTGCTTATCAATCAATTCCCAGACATGGGCGTCAATGATAAGGACACAAAGCCAACAACAAATCATTTTGTACAAAGTTCGAAGTTATAGTCATCAATTATTCTAGATTACGGCCCTGTACTCCAAATATAATGCTTATTAATTCCAAATTCCTTATAATATTGACCATCACATCAACCATCGAATCTTATGGTTTGCAGTAAACTTTGTTAATTTATATTTATAAACTATTACGATTATTTTGTTAGATACACATTTTATTAAACTATTTAATGAAACACTTCCTACAATGGTTTCCAGGACCTTTGTGGTAGGTTTGAAATAAGAATTTTAAATGATTTATGTCTACAATGATTATCTTCTTATCATCAACACTAATATTATTATCTGAAATAGTTTATTAGCAAATTTTTTTAATGTTTGTTGGAAAAACTTCCAAACAACATTAAATATAATTTTTTTTCTCAAAATAAACTTTTAGCTAACATCGATCAAGAAAATTCCAATCAACAATTCCATAAACCTAATCACAATCAATTAAATAGTTATGATCGACATATAAAAACAATATTTATCTACATTAATCAACTAATTTTTGTTTGTCAATTTCAATTAAAGAAATCATGACATATTTTAATTGAAAAAATATCATCATTTAAGATTAACTAAAACATCTATTGATATTTTTGAATTATTAATAATTAGTTGATATTTAAATACTTTTTTCGTTTGGTGATAATTGAGTTTATTCAAATGAAAAAAATTAACAAATTTAAATTTTTTATCCAAATAAAATATTTAAAAAATAGAACAAATTCAAATGTGATTAATATAAATTAAATATATTTAATTATACAAATATCTTAATTAAGGATACATAAACTCATTGCAACCTGAATACATCTCTCTCAATAATATACATATTATATATATATATATATATATATATATATATATATATATATATATCAAATGATTATTCTACTAAGTTATGATTTACCTATACACATCTAGGAATATAATAAATATTCTCAGTTTCAGTGGTAGACATAGAATCTTATTCAACAATTCCAACTCGAAACGTAAGTATTAGTTTATTTATATACATGCCACATATTACAGTTACATATATGGATAATAAATCCTTTTAGCCTTAAATTGTCTACGCATTAGAATACGTAAATTAAAATTTCAAAAACTGAAGCATTTAATTATTACACATGCAACAAGCAATTTCTATCAGATATAAAAAGCAGTAAATTATAATATACACTTGTTTACCTTTTTTTATATTATTTAGTATCATTGTCTTCTAAAAAGATTTATAGAGCTTCACAAGAGAAGAAGAAAGACAAATGTAGCCAAAAACAACTTGCCGAAACTATTAAAGCAACATTTCAAGTTGAATGCATTCCGGCAAGTCATTCTTGGCTGCAAATAGCTCTCTACCCTTCTTGCAAACACTCTTAAACCAAATGTGCAGAGACGGTTAAGGTTCATATTTGTGTATGAACTAATAGTGTCCAAGTTTTTGTGGTACAAAATGAGGTCTTGCTTGCATGCTTATATAGAGAGGAATGGTAGTGCATGGAAATTTATATATTTTTTATATTCTCTTATTTATTTTCTAGCTAACTTTTCGTAAGAAAGTGTTTGCATGCAACCAAGAGAAACTCGACACGTAGAGAATAAATCCCTTTATGGGTGGTTGATGCAACTTCGATTGCTCACAGTGTGTAGAATAAAGATGTCTGCAAATTGATTTGCTTTTGTATGTATTAAATTGGTATAGAATATAATCTTAATGGGGGTCGAGGAGAGAGAGAATGAGCAAAAGGGTATGGTGGAATTAAATGCTTCACCCATATTCATTTTGATAAAATTAAATTATTAATAGTGGAATGTAATCACAGTATGCATTTAAATTAATATATTTTACGTAAAAACGTAAATCATTGTGAAAAAATTATCTCGTAAAGAACTCTAAATTTACCTCCATGGATCCGACATTTGACTTGGACTAGGAGAAACTTGACATTTCAAGCATATTCTTAGAAAGTGGTTTCAACTTTTGATGAATACCATTTGGTGAATATATGCAAATAACTTTACGGCATTGTAAATAAATTAACATAGGCCAACAAAGAGAATATTTGACTTAGTTGATTAATTGAAATATTACAAGGAAACGACGCAAAAAATTGTAGAAACAATCATACAAAAGAAAGGAAGACAAGTCTTATTCCTAGATGGTCATAACTAATAAAAAATAGACATCATATCAATCCATTCAGAAGCTTGCCTATGTAAAAACAAAAAGTTATGTTAAACATATGTTAAACAATATGAGTAAGCATTTTCTCTCTAACTTTTCTAAAAACTTTTAAGCTTCTTGAAAAGTTGCTTAGACATACAAAAAACAGTAACATTGAAAGTAACTGATATTTTCCAAGACAACAAATTTATGAAAAAACATCGTTTATGAAGAAACTTAATCAATTATATATGTTAAGTAACAATTAATTATTTTATTCTATGTTACTTACAATAGGAACAATTTCATCAATTTTATCCTATTTAATTGATTAATTGCATAAGCAATAATATGAGATTAATTGTACGTTTTAAAGTTTAATATGTTTTTAAAACAATTGGATTTACTACTAATGACAATCGATTCAAATTTAGCGATTCAATATATATTAATTGTTGATCAATTAATATATCTAAAATCTCTATTAAACCATTTTAAAAAATCTTTAAGAAATTATCAAGCCGTTTGTTAGTTTAAGATGAAGGTTTTTTTTTTTTTTTTTTT
>Ga0209700_103483_pt1 | contig 30050 bp, 19 predicted proteins | sample SiratroredBW_FD_187528 | JGI IMG/M metagenome (GOLD analysis project Ga0209700, IMG submission 187528) | Root nodule microbial communities of legume samples collected from California, USA - Siratro red BW (SPAdes) (version 2) | ecosystem: Host-associated > Plants > Roots > Nodule | place: USA...
TTTTTTATAAAAAAAAAAAAAAAAAAAAAAAAACTTATGAAGGATAAAGTCAACAAAATTGTATAATATATAAAAGTTGTATTTTGAACGGGTTTAGATCGACAACATTTGTTGGAACATTAAAAGAAAACTACAGTTCCTTAAGTAAACTTCACTTAAACAAACATAAAAACAACAACCCGTTTCTTCCATTTTTTCTTTTTCATAGAATAGAAGAAATATTCTCAAAACCAGTGCATTGTATGTGGCTAAACTAAACTTCCAAAAACAAATTCACATATGATATTATTCAGCAAGAATATTACTCCTTTTACAATTCATTATATATTAGAACAAAGGTTGGATATCACATTGGAATTTGGTTTTCAAGTTATGAACCAAACAGATAAAAGTTTACCATTAAGTATTGGATCCATTTTCCTTAATCAGCAAACACCAACTCAGTCACATCACTACCAATATATATGTATATATACGTTTGTATTTGTGATAAAAAAAACTATAAGAAAACCATGCTTTCTTAGAGCCTTAATTGGGTAAATTTGATTCAGAACAATATTCATCTCTTCACTAATTAGGATCTGTTAAGAAAACCAAACTAAGTTTCTGTTTTATTCTATCCTTCACTACTCTTATAGCATGTAATTCTAGAATTTAGAATTTATCTTACTTTCAACATTCGAACATACTTTAAGAGACTGATTGATTCCTTATTTATCTGAGTGGGAAAACTTTTCCAAACCGAAAAAACTTCCAAAACATTTTGTAACCTACCTCAGGATATGGTCGGTTTTACCAATAAAAGTACACGCCTATTCTTTTGTGTTCAAAATAACAGTGGACCCCTTATTCAAAATTCACATGTCAAATAAATGTGTCTTTGATTACCAATTATATTAATCTAAATGGCTCTTAACATAAAAATGTAGTTCTCAAAATTCTGAGAAGTTTAAAAAAATGTGAAGTTCCTGTTACGATAATAGAAACATATTTGCAGACACATTAAAAAGCAGAAAACCACCAAGCTAAAGACTTTCAATATATTCTCTTGCTTCTAGATCAGTAATAGGGTATAATCTCATTTACTTGTGAACCCTCGCTTTGGTATAAATTCCCGGTTTAACTGAAAACGAATCACTCAATTTGTATGTGATTGTCGTATTCCTTGTATGCATGTCGTTTCAAGAGTTGGTTTAAATTCTTCTTTTTCACAATTTTTTTAAAATATTTTCAAAATGTTTTCGTGTAAGTATGCTTTTTTAAATCTGAAATTTCGATTTTTCAAGAGCGCGACAGGGTTGAGATCACCATTTAGATATTGTATTATTATTTTCAAGATTTTAATTAAGATGTGTATAAATGAAATACATTAAAAATATAAAGATGTATACACTAACCACTTATCATGAATTTGTAAGCCTTTTTTTTGTCACGTTGTTACAATATTTTGACTATCATAACACGTGCACCCTTCTTTTTCCCTTGATTAATTTTGTACAGTCATTTTTTCCTTTAAAGATCGTAAAGCTCAAAGGGAAAAGAATACTAAAGAAATAGGACTGAGGAGGATGTACCTACTTTATATGCATACTAACATGGAAAATTTTTTGTTTCACACCCACTTTCTTACCGACATTCATTTACTTTTCGTAATAAAATATTATATTATAATAATAATAATAATAATAATAAACAAAATATTATAATAAAATAATAAATTAGGAGTTGTAATTTGAATACGAGAGAAAAAGTATGGTCTGCATAACACAGGTACGTGTGCGTGTGTATATTCTTTAATATACTTCGTATTATCCAATTTAATTAACTTCATCTCAACACTACTATCTTAATCTCACCATATAACCCAAATATAAAATAATGTGTCTTTATATACATGTGAATGGTATTTTTATAGTGTGAAAAGACAAAAGAAGAATACTTTCTCTATCATTTGCAAAAATTATCTTGGGCACATATACTCCATTTTTGGCAAGGGGAGGCGTGAGGGAATATAAGAGTGACAAGCATTTTCGAAAAAAAAAAAAGTTGTGCCTGCTAGCATGAATTTTTTACTGTTATTTAATTAAAATTATAATTTATCTTAAGTACTAACGTAACAAAATTCCATATTAATTAATATAACATTAACTTTGGAATTAATATAAACATACACCTTTAAAGTGAGAATATGCAAATGTAATAAACTCCGTAGTTAATTACAGCCTCAATCATTGATTTTCTAATTTGTGAATGTAAATGTGTTTTATCTGCAAAACATACTTTTGTTGTTCTAGAAGAACAAAACCAAAGCAAAAAAAAAGTTGAGTATTTTGCACCGAAATTTTATATCCATAACGTGTTTCCTTCCGTATGGGAAGGCGTTAGCGTAACCCCGTTCACACACAGAAACAGAAACACGCCCACAATGAATCAAAGAAGGGCTACGTATGAAAGCGTCTACCATGCCACGTTGTCCGGTGGCCTCTTTTGTGTCACTGTTTTTGGCTTTAACCATGTAACATATCTATGTATTCATTCATTGCTACTTCCTTCTTTCACTTCCAACTCATTTCCACAATCACCTTTCACTTTCTCACTACCCACAAAGCCGCGCTATCTATCTATCTATCTTTCTTTCTTTCTTCTTTCATCCACTTAGACAGATCGATCAACCCAAGCATATATTCATCATATCTATCTCACTACTCTTGCAGCTGTTTGAATGAAGGATTTGAAATTGGGCATTTGAGAGAGAAATATATATGGATATTAGTAAGGAGACGATGATGATGATGATGGGTGTGAAGAAGAAGGAGGATTGTGCCATAGGGTCTTCGTCCTTCCATTGTAATTATCCATTCTTTGATTTCTCTGAGGAAAAAGGCTCTTTAGGGTTTATGGAGCTGTTGGGTGTGCAAGAATATAGTCCGGTGCTTGATTTGCCTTTAGGGTCCAACATGGCAGTGCCTCAAAGCACCGATCTTAAGGAACCAGCTCAGAGTAAGAAAGATTGGTCCGAGGTAACCAACCAGCAACCCGCGACTCCGAACTCTTCATCCATTTCCTCCTTGTCCAGTGAGGCTCTCAACGATGAACAACAGAATAGAACTGTAGACCAAACACATGATGAACACCAAAAGACAAAGGAACAGTAGGTTTCTTTCTCTAATTTTCTAAATTTCTCTCACTTCGTAAATTTTGCTGTTTACTTCATTTGGTGTAGTTGTTTGGTTATTTAAGCCTGGGATTCGTATTTTTACTTTTATTTTTTGATCTTTGGTGTTTGAATGGCTCATCGCATATCGGAGGAACAAAAACCTTGGGGCGGTTGAGTGTAAAATACGTATTTGATAATCCAATTAGAGGTAGTGAGTGAATAAGACGTGGTCCTGGGTATTTGTTTTTTATAATATTTTGTGATGGTTTGTTTAGCGAGGAATAGTGTGGTACGTTGATTTATTTGATGTTTGGAAGATTCTAATAAGATTTGATTGTTTTCTGGGATGGGTTTAGGTTGAAGGCTAAGAAGACAAATCAGAAGAGACAGAGAGAACCGAGATTCGCGTTCATGACGAAAAGCGAGGTGGATCATCTGGAAGATGGGTACAGATGGAGAAAGTACGGTCAAAAAGCTGTGAAAAACAGCCCCTTTCCCAGGTAACACTTTAACTCATTCTGCAATACACGCTTTGCTTCCTTCCTTCACCTTTTCGCTTTCGGTTCATTTTGTTTCGTTTAAACCACCCAAAAATAAATTAAACGCTCTTAACATTTGAACAGGAGCTACTATCGTTGCACCAGTGTTTCCTGCAGTGTGAAGAAACGCGTGGAGCGATCTTTTACCGACCCAAGCATTGTGGTGACAACCTACGAAGGACAACACACTCATCCAAGCCCAGTTATGGGTCGCTCTAACAACTTTGGGTCGCTAATGTCTGGATCTGAGAACTACATGTCCCAATATTATCAGCAGCACCATCAACAACAACTCCATGTCGATGCATTGTCTTCTTTGGGTTTCCTCTCTCCAAAGAATGTCACTTTTCCTCAAGAGACTGCGTTGTTGAGCGACTATGGGCGTCTTCAAGATGCTGTTCCTTCACATATGTTTAAACAAGACTAGATGACAGTTCCATTGCTGTTACTATGTGATTTCTTATTATTACTTTTTGTAGGAGAATATAGATGAGGACTCCATTGCTGTACTGGATTATATATATTTAAGTTTTAGTTTTCCTTGATGGCTGGGATCAATCATGCTTGTAAAACCCATTTTATCTTTATGCACGTATATAATATAGATAGGGCCTTGGCATGAATGTCAGCGTAACACGATGGATTTTGATCCGGTGCAGGTACTGCTTTCTCGTTGACGTGTCTTGGGATCTAGTTTCCTGTTTTCTATCCAATATCTGATATTTAATAGATAGAAAATAAATAAAAGGACAAATAAGAGTATCCGTTGGTGGATTGGACTGTGGGTGAAAATGATAACAAAACAAAATAAAAAGAAGGCAAATAGGTGTCTATCCTCCTTTTAATCTTGAGATTCTGACCCGTCGTTTGTCTTGTGTTTTTGTTTCTTTTTGTTGAGGGAATGTGCGTTCGTATCACTGGCACGACATTATTGATTATTAGGTTTAGGTTTTCGAAAGGGAATAATTGGGGTGCAAATTTGCTTGCTTTGTTTGGTCCCTGTAGTCCACGGAAAAGGAAATTGTAGGGAAATTTTCTTGTAATCTGAAGGATACAGTGGTGAAAGATCTGACCCAATATGGTGACGAGATAATAAATAGGAGTAGATCAACCATTGACAATCCGTTTTAACCTCATTGAGTAAGTGCAGCTTGAATGTAATCCATTTATAGATTTGATTCCTTGAAGATGTAAAAGAGGGTGAAATTAAAAGTACGAGAAGTAAAGAAAAGAAAAAACTTGAACAGGGATTACATTTAAAGCGAGATCTGGTTTCTGCGATGGAATAGATCGTCATAATGACTAGTTTTATCTTTAATCTGTGAAGGCACCATAATAGCTGGTGTCGTATTCTTTCATAAGTTTGGTTGAGTAGAGCAGGTGAGGCACTCGTCTAAGAGAATAATTGTAAGTTAATATAGGCATAGACCAACGCGCACTAAGAGGATGCATATGATACGCCACCATCAAAGAGCCACTGGGGCCCCGCTATTCCTTCCCATTATACGCTCCCTCTCCATTAAGTGGCCAATACATTGCATCGAATTAGAACTCTTCAATTCAGAAAGAATAGGGAATAATTTACCAACCCACATTGAATTGCTCAGCCACTTCTTGTGCCAAGATGGCCTTTTAATTTACCTATCTTCTATTACTTTACTCCCAGACAAATAAATGACTGGAAAACGATCCTGCCGGCTTGAGAACCATATCAAACTTTGACAAAAACACAATTTCAAAAGAGTTATCCATTTGACTTAAATGTCAGTATTTCTGCGTACTCCACAGGAACCTCTACAGTCACCAGAATCCAGGACAACGATGAAAGGTAACACGAAGTGAATGAGACGGGCATTTGGGTACACCATTTAGCACATGGCACCACTGCAGCAGAAAAGACCATCATATTCATGTTCAATTCCAATATCAACAATAATTATTAGTACGCGTTGAAAACTTACACTTAAACCATGTGGGTACCGTTCTGAATTTTGCAGTCCATACAGTGGCTGTGGAGCCACATTTGTTATCAAGCTCCCTACTAGACTTCAATCAATCTCCCGCTCCTCTCACTCACAGGCAATATCGGGACATAAAACTCCGAAAATGAGACTCCACGGCATCTCCAAAACACAAGAGCCTGGCAGGGTATTATTAAAATTTCAAACTCTGGATTTCTCGTTCTGGTAGCAAGTTTTACAGTCATGAGATTTTCCTAGCTCCCAAAAGTTAAAAGTTCAACCTCCTTTGCCTCTCAACAAAAAGCCATTTCATAATCTAGATATATACTTAGAAGTACTTACCTAGATTGTATCCCTTTCAGACTCAATAATGAGCGGATTCCATTAACAGATTAGCAATAGCCATTGAAATAAATAATTGAGGCAATAAGAATACACACAACCTCAAGATAAAACGTTAGGCTGGTTTTGAAGCAATTTTAAGGTCATTATATAATAATTGTGAACAATGTGATTTCAGTTGCCTAAGAACAATAACATCAAATTTATGCAACAACAGGACTTGCATCTGACTGTCTGTGGTCATGATTTGTTTCCTGCAAAATTACAGAATGTTAGAATACTTTTCAAAGAATTAGGGGTTGAAATATAACCATGCTTATTGGTCAGGATTTTATTTTATTTTATTTTATTTTGCTGAACTTTTTATGGGATAAATACATCTGAGAAATGCACCTGTTGTTTTTCAGCAACTTGTTGAGAGGAACATGACGATAATAGTGAGAAACTGCAGCAATTATCCTCCTGCTCCGGCTGCTTCTGAGATTCTTTCTCGTACAAGGCATACTCTTCAGGCTTCTCCCACTGCTCCAAGAGTAACCATCACACACCAAATTAACAGAAATCCTAGACAGATTGTATGAACAAATAACAAACGGTTGAAACATTACTCTGCTTTCACAAGTGACACAGTTGTAGTAGTACTTAACACCATCGGGGCAGTAGTGTTCACTCCAGTCACACTCTGGAAAATCTTCATCTTGGGGACTTGAAGGCATATCAGGTGGGGTATTGCCAGCAGCTGTACTAGGGTTGCTTCCAGTCTGACTAGCCAGCTGGGATAACAATAAAGTGAGAAAACTATTGCAGTCTTCCAATAAAGGTTCTTCAACAGTAATTTGCCACATTAAATAATCCATTTAAACATTTGCAATGTATTTAATGGTTAGAGGTTCGTGAAAAAGTCGTACATAAAAAAATGAATGCCATGATCTGTATTTTGCCATTAGTTATAACAAAGAAACAGGACTCTCCTAATATCATTCCTCTAATATATAAATAAGAACATAATCCTTATATGGAGATCCCAAATTGACTACAAATATGACTAAATTATAATATAGAAGTTGATGCAAACCTACTTATAAGTCAGCTTAATGAAGTTGAATTAAACTTAAAATTCATTTTGTAAAATAGTATCAAAGTCTATTTTAACAAGGTTGATTGGACCAACAATGCCACCCACTGAGTCCTCAGCATGAAGATCTGTATTGGAGATCTCAAATATACTAAAGATATTAATGAAGATCTGTATTGGAGATCTCAAATATACTAAAGATATTAATCAAATTATAGTATATAAGTCAGTGCAATCTTCATGTTACAAACCAATTTTGTAAGGTTAAGTTAGGATTAAAATCTTTTTAGGTGAGGTTGATAACATGGATTGCAAGACATAATTGGGTTCAACTACAAATCAAATTTTCAGAGATATTATTGATAGTGCGATCCCTCTTGACAATTTTCTCTTATATCCTTAGTTTCCCTCTACACCTTTTTACAAGACTAAAATCATCCTCAATTATAACAATGCATAATTCAATTGAAAGACACAAACAAATAAGTTAACAATTTAAATACTTCAAATAGGAGGACAGAGAGGCACCCAAGAAATTAATGACTTCTCGAAGTATTAAATTTATAACAGCAAAAGATTGCAAATATTTCTGGGAGAATTAAAAATATAATTTGAAGATGAAAGGCAGTTATGTTTAAGTACAAACATATACCCAAAAGTACGATAGATAATAATATCAACTCAACTATACCAATCCACCTCTACAATAACAGAACTTTACTTACGTCACAACCAAAATTACACTAAAAGAGAGACTTATAATGATCAATGCATTATTACCTGTTAGTAACTAACCTGTGAACTAAGGTGCTGCTCTATATTTTGAACTGATGAATCTGCTGGATGTGATTGTCTATGCACCTCGGTAATAAATGGCTGGGAAGGCAATTTTGGAGCTTGAATTGACCCGAAAGGCATTGAACCCAACTGTGAATGCAATTGTTGGGGGGGATGGGGAAATGCATGTTGTACCACAGCACCAGCTTCCCAGTTTTGCATATGAGTAGTAACTGGTGGGTGTGCAATTGAGGAATGATGTGGGGCAATAGGCATAATATTTCCTCCACAATTGGAATCACCAAAATTTGGTAGTGGCCTGCAAAAAGACAATAATTTGCAATTTATTAAGCATGCCATGTGTTTTGTAATTAATATAGAAGAAGGGGGCAAATGAAGCGAAACAAACCATACTGCTGGTTCTTGAGAACAGGGTCCAAAATTCGCATTCACAGATAAATTGTTGCACCTGAAGAAATATGCACACGAAAGGACATGAATACAATTCCTAAAATTATCTCCTGGTTGAACAACAAAGGGAAACCAATTCATACTTGAATAATCTGACTTGGGTTGAACAACAATAGAGTTCAAATTCATTTTTATAAAAGGACCTTTTTTCATAAATATGACTAATATATTAAAAGCATAACACTTCAATACCACTTAGTGGGCGTTGATTTAAATTTTAAGCACCACCCAAAACTCTTACGTTAAATATACCCTGATTCAAGTGTAGCATGTCTGGTAAGGTTTCCACATAAGAACAGTGTTAGAATCCAATTGAAAGGAACGTGGTTTGAAATTTGAATCCCACGTTCAACGTATTATGGGATTCTAGATAGAAGTGTCCAAAAAAACCCACGAGATCAGCTTCAAACCAGTTAAGAATAAAGCCATTAAACATGTTTCAATTTTATCAGTTTAGGTGAAGCCAGACAACTCAGATTGTTATTGTCTTGATATAAGATGTGAACCAGTTTACAGTTCACCTTGTCCACTTTACCAATCTAATAAAGCCTGGCTCACACTAGAAAATATGCACCCTTAAACAGTTAGGACAACGTATGAATTCAACATTTTATTTTTCATATACTAAGGAAAGACTCGTTGCCACTTAGCCAAGAAAATAAATTTGCTAACTGAAAAGTCCCCTTCCCTCTAGAAAAAAATATAAATAAAAATGAAAGATTATACCGTTTCAATATACTTGCTAACTTGTGATACATTATTAATTTATTAATAATAAAGATTGTAATGAACATACTTATATAAAAGATAAATGGGTGAGAAAGTAAAACCTTGACTCTCCTGTTCTAGGTTTCTTAGGATCCGCAAATCGAACAATTAATGGATGATCACAACCCTAGGTGATTAAAAAACAAGGCTTTAGTTAACAATTGAAAGTGGACGGAGTAATATGAATAAATTAAATAAATGAATTAGCTTTACTCTCATCGTGAAGGTTCTATTCAGTCCTTTGATTGCAGCTAATGCCATTTCTCTATTAGAAAATTTGACAAAAGCATATCCTAGAAAAATGAGAAATGCAACCACAAGTTAGGTGAAAATGAAAATCATGAATAATAAATTGGTGACATAAATTAAATACAAGACTTGGCGCTAAAAGCAACTATAGCAAAAAATCCAAATCATCCATTGGATTGAGTAATTTTATGATATTCAAATATTGAGCATGGTCCTTCTCTCTATATGTATAGATATCCAAATATTGAGTAATTTTATGATAGAACTGGTCAAGAAATATGAATAAAAAATAACAGATAGTCTCTGCTCAGTATCAAGTAGATACAAAACAAAGACCAAGAAAGATACAATGGTATTCTCGGCATCCCCAATCTTCAGATAGTTGAGACACCAGAACTCTACCCCCCCAAATTCCACTCCGAAATCCAAGGATTGGTCTTTTCTTTCCCTTTTATTATTTACATTTTATTATTCCTCTCTCCAACTAATTTTCTCTTACAAAACAATTAACTCGGTATCTCCTAACATTTAAGATTTTACTTGTACGCTTCTTGAAGCAAAACTTGGTTCGGTGAGATTTGACAAAGATAGGAAGAGTTCAATTTCACCCACTGCCTCTCACTCTCTGCTAGTTTTTATTCTAGGTCAGTCTACAACATCTTTTGTTGGGTAAGAAATAAAAGACAGAGTCAAATACATGTCATTCCTCATAATATATTGTATGAAATACACTCCATGACAATAGCATGGACCAACCTCGATTGGTCGCAATGAAGATATCTTCTACATGTCCATAAGGGGAAAATATCTGCACAGAATAAGTATACAAAACTCAGAAACACAACCTTAATATAATAACCTGCAGATTATAAAGGATATTCCACAATACTATACCATAGCAAAAAGCAGGACTACCATATAAATAAATAAAAATTATCACGCCAGCCCATTTAAACTAAATTAGGCTGCAAACGGTTACATAATGTACTGGTTGGGAACTAACAGTTTTTGCTAGCCATTTACCACATACCAGCATCATGAGAAATGTCCACATGATAACCTATATTTTTTTGTATCTAATATCTAGATCTGTTCAAATTTAATAGGAGACACTAGGCAATATTTCCATCCAGCCAACCTAGGGAATGGATCTAGATACATTTCTACAAACAAACTACAATTAGCTTATCCTTCAGCTAAATACAAATCCAAGGATACAATCATTGGCATAAAAAAATGTAAAAGGTCATTTTCAGGCAATGCTAAAGTATATGTGAATGAAAAGAATGGTGAAACATACTTCTTCAATTTCCTTTTTTGAAGCCTCTCTGTTGAAGCAACTAACAAAAACTTTATCTGCAATCACTGAAAAACATAGAAACGAAACAAGAATACAACAGGAAGTAGTTAGTTGGGCACTAAAGAATAAAATATTATATTAGACAATCATATATTAAAGTAGTAGGCAACAGATATCCTGAAAAAAAGCTGAGACGTTTGCCTTCTAAAGGATCTTTCTTTTCCACGTTACGGCAGAACCCTCGAACCCCTAGAAAAAGAAAATAAAAAGGTTCACATAAATTAAACACAAAAGAGTGTAATTCTTTAAACTACTCATTACTTGCTGGAGAAAGTAAACCATGTTCTATGCCATGTTCTCACTAACCAAACTTAAAATATTAACATAATAGAATGAACTCTTACAAATATTAAATTAAAAGCTATAATAATAAAAAGGGCTTATCTCAACCATCCAAATTAATTTCTGCATAATATTTAAACCTCGTCTTTAAAGCTGCTAACACCATCAATATAAAAAATGACAACATAGTTGATTCTCTCAAAAATAACCCCAGCAAAGAGTTATTCTTCTTAAACTAAAGATATGATTGGAAGAGATAGAGTACACTGATCCCGACTTCCTTGAATTTTGTCATTATTTCTCAAAACTTCCCTCTATTTTGAAAAGCTGCAGAAGCTTCCCCAAACATAGCAAGTTACTAAATTCTATGGACCCCACTATTTAAGAAATCTTCCTAGTTATTAGAATCTTACTATTCAACATTCAAATCTTACAATTCGATACGTTTAGAGCTACAAGTTAAAGCTACAAAATCTTACTATTCAACATTCAAATCTTACAATTCGATACGTTTAAAGCTACAAGTTAGATTCCTTCCTATTTCTCCTCTAACCAAACAAGTTAAAGCTACAAAATCTCTCTCATTTCTCAACCTCGTCCTAAATTACGTAATCCAAAACGTAGTGTGCAAGTTCGAGAGTAAGAAGACTATGTATTCCAGTATTCAAAATTTCTCCTTTCAAACTTACTCTTTGAAAGGAAGTGACAGACACAACCAAGAAAACAATACTCACTTCGGCGTCAATCAGCACGTATTGGCAGGCAGCATTAAGTATAGCAGCTTAAAATAACTTTTTATTAGTCACTAAGGAAAAGCTATAATCGCAAGTGCAAAAAGTCAGCGAAAGAAATAGAGCAGCTTTAATTTCGATAATTTTATCATGATTTTAATAATCTTTTCAAGATCGGGAGTTGACAACTATATCATGACGTACATGCCAAATCCATAATAAAATGTCAAACTGTCCTAATTACTAATTTTCAACATTTCAAAAATTTAATAAGGGATTTAGGGCATGCAAACAGCAACATTCATAATCAGCTAAGGAACCTGACTAAGACATAGTAGTACAGAACTTAATAAACAGGTTCAAAAGGAAAAAATTACCAAGACGTTCAAGTTCTCGATCAGCAAATTTGACAACAACAGGATATGATTCCTAGGAAATGTAAACATGTCAAATAATAAAGACAAGTTTAGATTGATGAAATGAATAGCAAAAAGGAGGTTTAACCCAACAACCATAGGTTGTTCTTACCCCAACAAATGTATATTGATTGTTTAAAGCCTTGATAGCCCTGTCAGCTTCATCAAATGTTGCATATTTCACAAAACAACTTCCTGTCGTAGGTTTACAATATTTGGATTAGTGTTAATACTTGCAGATATAATATAGAACATATTACAAATACGAATGCAAGACTCAAATTGAATTCACTACTCCTCACAGTCCTTGGAAGGCCAAATCGTACAAACTGTGTATGATACAAATAATAGTTACTGCAGATACCTTGCCGTACACCTGTTCTCTTGTCTTTTAAAAGAACAACCTCAACAATAGTTCCATGTTCTTCAAATACAGGACGGATCTGAAATGGAATTACAAAAACGAGAAGTGATAGAAGAGTAAGAGCTACAATAAAAACGAAAAGAAAAAGAAGAAAGAATATTAAACAAATATAACATCACACGTTCTGCTAAAAATATACATGATAAAAATGCCACTAGATAACTAAATAAATAAAACCATCCTTTTTGATGAGGGAGGTGGAATAAAAGGAGAAACAGCTTAAACGTCACAGTGAACCATTCTTCACCAGTATACTATAGGGCAGGTCCTTAAAAAACAGGTAGTGATGAGAACCCGCATCCTCATCAGGTAGGAACAATATCTTTTAGCAACTGACATCCTAATTACGCACCAAGAGTATCACTGTTGCTTATGTTGGAACGTGGATTACAGTAACAATTACAGCAAATTTGGTATAGAAAATAGATTTTCAAATAATAAAAACAGGACTGAACTGGGAATGGGATTGGTTACAAGCAGAATGAAATGACATTTGTTATAATTTCAAATTACTATTATGCTTAGAGCATGAAATGGATTACAACTGTAACAACTGAAGATAATAAATAAGGTGATAAAACAAAATCAAATTATTCCAGGATTCAATTTTCTCACAAAATAGAGACAGGGAGAAAATGATCATTTTCATTACTTTGTAGTGTGAAATAACTCCTAATGTAAGATATGCATACTCTTCTATTATATCCACAAATTAAAACACAACACGAGTGTGAAAAGGTTAACGGTTCACATTTCACGGCAAATAGACTCACCTCAGCCTCCGTGGCAGTTCTCGGAACAGGAGCAACATAAACTTTTACATTACACGCACTGTCCACTCCATCTGCGAGAACGAAATCGCATAACTAAGGAAGCTAACGCGTAATATAGAAACACGGAAACGCTATTGCGCGTGCAATTAAAGGAGTTGTGAGAAAATTTGTAGTACCTGGAGAAGTTCCTTGGTTGGAGTGGTGCCAGGGGCGTTTTCGGAGAGGGCGAGGGGCGGGATGGTTGAGAGCGTATCCAGAATCGGGAGGTTGGAAGTGGTTGAAGCCATTGCCATTGTCGTGAAAATGAGGGTTTGGAGGGTCTCCGTTGAAATTGAGCCTCTGTTCCATCTGCTCCCTCGGAATCTCCATCTTCGCACGCACCGCTGACGTGTGCCCTAGATACTGGTTAACTCCGGAGTGAAGAAGAAGTAGCAGGCCTTCTATGGCCTTTTCCTTTGCTTTCTCTTCTTCTGCTCAACGTGATGTGCTTTGCTCTGCTTTCCAAGCAATTCTCTGATAATCAGTGACAGCAGGGTTTATCAATTTTTTAATAGAGAAATTTTAAACTACTTTTATTTTGTTCAGGATGAATCCTATTTTGTTTTTATTTAAAATTTTCAAACTACTTAAAATTTTATTTGTTAGTAACTAAAATTGTTTTATTATGTTTAAGAAACTAATTTTCTTAAAAATGAAGGAGCAAACCTAAATTAACCTCAAATTTCAAAATAAAAAAAAAACATAATTAAACCATAAAATAATACCAATATTAATAATTAATAATAATAATGATAATTTTCCTTTTTTCCAGTACCTTATCTGCAATAAAATATCACAAAGAATAATCTTATTAACCCTAAACCTTAAAATAAGTAACTTTATTTATTGTAAATAAAATAACTATCAACATATATATATATATATATAATACTTTACTTTTCTGTTAATTTTATTATTATTGAAAATACTTTATTTTTCATAATCATGTTATCAAAACTAAATACTAATTAGCATGTATTGTCTAATTAAATCTCTTGTTCTTGTAGTTACATCCATAAATAGGGGAGATCGATCCCGTAATTTCAGGATCAATTTTCATAAAATTAAAATAATTTTGTCAAAAATCGCATTTCACAAGTATAGATTAATTCTTATTTTCAATATTTTATAGACCACTTCCATGGAAAAAAAAAATTAACATATATTGTGTAGTGTGTTTTTATTCTAAGTTTGTTATACATGACAAGTAAAATTAACATCTAAGGTGAAAGTTTATACTATGGAAAAACATTTGTTTATGAGTTGAGGTTGAAAAAGTTCATTTTGCACAGGAATGAAGTGTATAAGGTACGGTAAGACTTTATGCTAAAAAAGTCAACACATGTACTTCGGAATGTTACAGAAAACAATTGCGCACGTTCCTTGTTTTTTTTTTAAAAAAAAAAAAATCCTAGAACAAACTACAATAGTTGTTAATTTATGGAAATTCTATATACATTTTTTATACTGTTCACAAAATCTAGAGTAAGACGTGTTAAGTCTGCAATTCCCCACTTTGGTCAAGAATGGTTTCTATTTTATTCTTAACAAGCAAAAAACCAAAGCTAACACCTACAAAGCTCAAAACTTTTAGCAGAGTTTTGCCTCCACTCCACTTATTATATTGCATCACCCAGCGAATAATTTTACTAATGTGGATAAAAACACTATCGCTATTATTGATAAAAAAAAAACTCTCAATAATATAATCTAGAACGTAGACTGAGAGAAACTCGAGCTAATGTTAACCAAGAAATATAATCAGTCTATATTATTTAAAAAATATTTTTTATTGTCCTAAATCAAAAAGTATCAATTTAAAATAAACCTAGTTAACCGAAAAATAGTTGTGTTTGACATTAAATTATACTAAATTAACAATGACTCAACAAAATTCATGACATCACAAAATTAGCAAAATTGAGAAAGAAAATAATATAAAGATAAAAATATATAAATAAAAGAGAGAAAAAAATTACTTTCTTACGTAACGTTTGAAATAAAAAATCAATAATTTTTTTTTTTCATAAATTTCTAGATATTGATTTTTTTAAAACTTAATCGTACAATATCCTTAATTTTTCAAAAAAATAATAATTTACTTTCCACAAATTCTCCTTTTAAACACGTTATAAGGGTTTATTTGTAACAAAATTACAATACTTAAAAAATATATATATACGAGATAACAAAGGTTAAAGAGTGAATGTTTATCTGGAAAATAGACAAAATGATAAAGATAAATTATTGACTTGTGTATTCGAGATTTTCATAAAGTGCTATTTTATAAGATTCAACAAAGGAAGTCTAATACTTAACAAACACACTATTAAATAATTTATTACGAGAGTTATATTTGGAAAAAACTTGTAAATAATTTATTGTAAGAGTTGTAAGGAAGTCCAATTTAAAAAAGACAAACGCACAAATAATATTTTCTAAAAGTTTTTATCGCAAAGCAATTTTTTTTTTATTAATTATATAGCAATAATATGTCATTTTAGAAACAAGAGCTAAGAAAGATTTAGGTAAGGTCTTTTATATTTATTTATTTAAAAGTCTAGATTGTGTCTAATTATTAATCAACACAATTAAGTTTTACCAATGTTAATAAAATACAAGATAATTATTATTTGCACTCAATTAATATCTGGACATTATTTTGACTAAATAAGTATTTTTTAGATAAAAAACGGTTAGTTAAATACTAGTATTTTTTAGACTTATTCACTCCTAACTAAATATTTTTGTCAAACACAAAGTTTGTGATTTAAGTGACAATCTTATTTACTAAATAAAGGTATATTCATAAGAATAAGAATATAAAATTAGAATAATTATTTTAAGTTAATGTGAACACAAACATTGTTTTATCTCACAAGCAAAAGACTTAGTCATAGCTAAAGATAACAAGACCTTGTTCTCATTCTCTTTGTAAGAGTTTCATTTGTCATTTTTCTTCAAAGTGGTATTCCATATATAAAGTTAAGAAAAAAGGGTTGTTGCAAATTCTCTTGGAGTGTGAGGTTATGCGACACTCAACTTGTTTGTCTATTGTGTGCTCATGTCTAGGCTTAAACATGCATTAAAGGTTGTATTATGGAAAATAAATAGATTAACAAATATAGACAAAAATGAACATAGGATACTATGAAAATATTTTCTCTATTTTTTTATATTTGATCAAAAGTAGATAACTGAATATACACAAGTGCTATACCCATTCTAGGTATAGTTAAATAAAGAAAACAAAATAAAATGATTATAATTTGATAATGTTATAAAAATAAACAAACATAATTGACGGCAATTTAATTATATCACAAAATCACATAATTGATATTAGTTTTCTTCTAGAAGTCTTGTATCCATATCCTCAACTCCCCGCAAATTAGGGAGCAAATATTGATGAGACCCAATTTGGAACAAATATTTTTGAAAGACTGAGGACCTAAGGTTTTGGGTATAAACGTCTGCTAGTTGTTTTCTAGTGGAAATGAGAAGCAAATGGATGAAATCATTTTTCAAATTTTCTCTAACAATGTCACAGTCTATATGTTTAGTGTATTCATAAAACACTATATTTGCTGCACGCACTATATCTTGCTGAATCATTGTCACTGAATTTAGTAATAAATGCCTGTCACTCTTTTTCACAACTCATGAACTGACTTGTCAAGGTTAGGCAAATAGTTTTTTCTTGTCTTTGGGAGAAAAATGTAAGGCTTAACACAACTTGTTGCCTTATTAAGATTGTCATTTATTTTATATGAAAACAACTTTATGCATGTTTTTAAAGAAATATTAATGTAAACACTTATTTGTGAGACATTCCTGTAAGACACCTAAAGACAAATTTTATCTGCACATATATAATAAATACCTCAGACTTTGTTAAATATTATAAACGATAATAAAAAACAACTTAATAAAAATAAGCGCACATGTGCGTTGGTTTATACGAAAGCTTATCAAACAAATTATATAAACAAAGTATACATAATATCTCTAAAAAAAAAAGACCCATTTGACAAGTAAAATATTTACACTTGTTTGTTTAAAAAAAATGTTTGCGTTTGTCAAAATTTAACACTTATAAAATAATGTTTTATACTTTCCTGGATCAAAATCAAATATAAAACTTGTTAAACTTTATATACCAAATATCATTTTAGACAAGTTAATTTAGAAGATAAAGAAATAATTAATGATAATATACAAACTTCACATATGTTAAAAAAATACCCTAACTTCTTACACAATTAAATATTATATGCTGATTTAAGAAACATATTAAATGGTGAGATAATGAACATCAATACAATGGTAATATATATTTTGGTTTGAAGATTACTTGAAACAAATTTTCATATTCAGTTCAATTTATAACTTGTTCGCTCAAAGGGAATTAGATATTATGCATTCGATTTTTAAAACTAGGTAATATATCATTATTTTACTATTTCAATCGCATTTAAAAGGTTGTTTTAATGGAAATAAATTATCTTTTAAACTATTTTTTAAGTCGATATTACAAGCTTAATTCATAAGTTATAACATAAGTTTGACAGTTTTAATCTTTTATGTAATTGGTTTGAAAAAATATTATAATGTTGGAAAACAACTTGAATTTTGTATTCAGTTCGAATGTGCTAGCTGACTATTTTTATTTTTGTTATTCTTGATGCTACTAGTTAACTTGATTTGGAAAATGTTAGATTTTAGGAGGAAATTTCGACATATAGTTAGAATAGTTTAGTTTGGTATAAATGGTAATTTTAAACCTTTTTAAATTTGCGACAGTTTCTTACAATAATATATAATTTTGCTTTTATTAAAAACATAGATAGAATGAGAGATTTTTTTAAGATAATTCGTGTATTGAAGTTCTCGACATAAAATTGATATTACTTTATTGATCTAAAGTGTTAGTTTGTTATAAATATCTTTAAAAAGTGATATTAATTTTGTTTATTGATATTAATTCACTTTTTTTTCCAAACGTAATATATTTATCATTTTATTGCTAATCCATATACTTCAATTATTAAAATAGTTACCTAGAAAATATAATACTGTTATATGATATTATGTATTATTAATTTAAAAATTCTAGTTGAAGCTCACATTGGTCAACACTCTGCAATTAAGTTGAAAAATCCACCAAAAATATTTATTATTTTTTACAGAACTGAGAATTTTAAAAGAATACTCTAAAAAAATTTGGATATATATTCACATATTATTAACAAATTTGTAAGAAATTCGACAAGAAACATTATGCTACTAAATTTTAATATATATTCAGAAAAAAGTTGAAGAACAATATTCCCCTATACTATATTGATGATAATAAAAACATATATTTTTATTTTTAATCACGTAATAATAACCATAAATTTCATTTTTATATTATTTAATTAATATCATTATTGATATGTTTTCAAATAATAAATATTCTTCTAATCAAATACCATATATTTATAATAATTTAATAAATACGTAGCTCGTTAAGCCATATATGTGTATTTGATGCAAATTTAATTACTAGTTTATAAATAATAATAAAACTTATTTTTAAAAGAGAATTCATACCCATGGGAATAAAATAATTCTGTAGTATCTTTAATCATAAATTATTATATATGTTAATTAGTTTATATGATATATTTAACTTTTTCATAATTTTTTTTGATACTGATCCGGATTATTTTTTATTTTTCATTTTCGGTGTATTTTTTGAGTTACATCTTCGGTTTATAATGATTATATATCTAATTATTTTAAAATTCCAATTATTTTATTTAAATTTGGAGAAATGAAATCGGGTCGGGTTTGGGTATGCAACCCTAGGTAGAAAAATGCAGATATGTGGTCATTTTAGTGATTTGTGGAAACGTAATCAAGAGATTTTGCAGTGTGGAGGATCGTCTTCTTCATCCCACCGTAAGTCTTTTTCTCTTCTCAAATCAAATATCTCAGCAATATACCTTCGTCTCATCAACTTCATAGCTTTTCTCCTTTTGCGCCTTTTATTTCAATGCTCGCTTATTGTTGCTGTTTAAACGCTTATTTTTTCCCCTCAATTTTTGTTGTTCATATGCTGCGATTAAGCGTGTTTTCGAATCAATAGTTCATCGAGGACTGCAAATACTGGTTTACACTTCTTCATGAATTTATGTTTGTCGCGGCTTATTTATCGAACTCATTCCTTTACCATAATCCGTGTTGATTTGTTATGCTCTAATAGTTGGTTTCTTGTGTGTTCATTTATGGATAGAGTTTGTTAAAACCTAAACTGTTCCATTACAGTCGCACTTAGTTTAAATTGATCCACAACGGTGCATAATTCATTGAAATTTACGGTAAAATTTATTCATGTTATGAGTACCTTTTTCTCTTAGCTTTTTACATTTCTCTTTATTTTAGTGGATTTGAGTGTTGCTGCTTCATTTTTGGAAATGCAGGAGTGCAATTCAGTTAGCGTTTATATTTTTTAATGGCAAATAGACCGGATCCAGATATTGATGATGACTTTCGTGAGCTTTATAAGGAGTACACTGGCCCCCCAGGTTCTGGTACCACGAACACGCAAGAGAGGACAAAACCAAATAAGAGGTCAAATGCAGGGTCTGATGAGGAGGATGAAGCTCGGGACCCTAATGCTGTTCCGACCGATTTCACCAGCCGAGAAGCCAAGGTTTGGGAGGCTAAGTCAAAGGCTACTGAAAGGAATTGGAAGAAAAGGAAAGAGGAGGAAATGATATGCAAACTTTGTGGAGAATCAGGGCATTTCACTCAGGTATGACAAGTTCCTCTACATCTCCATTATCGATCTCTGCCGCCAACCATTTCTATTTATATAAGCACTTAACTGCACATTACACTTCACAAGCCTGCTCAGTGCTAACGTGGTTACTTTTTAGATATTTATATATTGTTAAAATTAGAAGTTCCAACTATTTCGGAGGGGGTAAGAGATATTAGTTGTCCCTATTTTTTCTTTTCTTTTCAATATCCCACTTCCACCACCCGAGAAAAAATTGTCTATGATTTTTAGCGGGCACTAGTAGCCGCATTCATGGTTTCTTTTAATTCCTGTTGATTCTGTAGAAACTAAATCACATGCTGACTATTTTGTCGTTATGAAGAGAAGGGGGAGGCCATCTCTTCTTATTTTTGCATGATTGACTTTATTTATCATTTTAGGGCCTCGTGGTATTGTGAACATGATTCGTATATAGAATTGTTAGTTAATTTGAAAAAGCTATTATCACCACTGTCATTATTTGGTTAAATGATATTGTACGTCACAATGTAGGGGTGCCCGTCTACCCTTGGAGCAAATCGCAAGTCTCAAGATTTCTTTGAAAGGATACCGGCTAGAGACAAAAATATGCGGGCACTTTTCACAGAGAAAGTTTTAAGCAAGATTGAAAGGGACATTGGTTGCAAAATTAAGATGGATGAAAAGTTTATTATTGTCAGTGGTAAGGATAGATTAGTTATGGCAAAAGGTGTTGATGCGGTACACAAGATTCGAGAGGAGGGTGATCAAAGGGGATCATCTAGTTCTCAAATGACCCGATCAAGATCACCTGAGAGAAGTCCAGTTAATGCACGGTTTCAACGCTCTGAGCCCCAAAGGTCTCATTCTGGACCACGAAATACATCTCAGTTTCAACAAAGGTTTGGTAGGCAGGAGAGGGCTGTTGAAGATCGAATCCGGGAGGATGTTCAAAAGTTTGCTAGAGGTTCTCCACAAGGTAGGGACAGCATAGGATATGTTTACAGCATCCTTAGAAAGCTGGTAATCTCATGTTCGGAGCCTGATAGGATTCTGTATAGTACTACTTTTATAGTATAGTTTATCCTGGAAGGGCCCCGCATTGTATTCATTTTTCTCTTGGTTGTCATTTACTTGCAGCAAGAGGTAAGTTCTTAGCCTTCAAGCATTATCTCCGTCCTGAAGCGTTTCCTCCATTACGAACATATTTACTGAAAGGATTGGCTCCCATGGTTTCAGTATGAGAATATAGAGATTGTTTTTGAATTAAAGCTATGTTAGCATCTTGAATCAAGTGCAATTTGTTGAATTAAAGCAAATCATCTGTTGGCATCTTGAATCAAGTGCTTAACATACTCTTCATTTCATGAAGCTTATGGAAATAGTGGAGCTAGAGGTCGATCAAGCCAGTCAAGATCTCCAAGGCATGCCCCTTTTACAGGAAACTCATATAGTTCTTTTGATGGTCGCAATCAAAACATGGGTGCTTATAGGAATGATGGGTGGGATTCTCATAGAAGAGAATCTGTCCAGCCTAGTCATCAGTTTGATTACAATGCCTCCCCACAGACTTTGGAAGAATTAGAGTTGGAGTATAAGAACGAGGCAGCAGAGCTAATGAAAATTCGAGACAGAGAAGAAGATGAAGAAAATTTCAAGCATAGGGAGGTATGGTTACTTGATGCACGTAATTTGGACATCTTAATCATAATTAACAATCTTCATTCTTGCACGTGCCATGTTAATGAAAAAGCGATTGAAACCTTTGGTATTATTGGGAGTTAGGTTAACCAACTGCTAAATTAGAAGTGTTTTGTGTGATGGTATTTTTATTTCAGTTGTTAGTGGAGTCATAAAGAATCATCTTCAGAGCTGTTGCTAGTGTTTATGCTTTGATTATGAGACTAATAATTGGTAAAAGGCTACTGGTTGTAACTAACCTGAACTTTGGTTCTGTGATTTCTTGCCACTTAGCTTGTATAGCAAATTTTTATTATCTTTATACGTTGGTTTTGCAAGTGAGGAAAGGTAAAATTGGAAGATATGCTATTTCCTTAACTCGGTGACTTTAATTTTCACAAAATATTATTCTTTCGCTCGTGTACTGCTAACCACTTCATGATTTTTAATGTTGGTTTATTGCTGGAAGGCTATTAGAGATTTGAGGGAGAAGTACATGAGCAAAGTTGGCTTGGTAAGGGCAACACATGCAAAACAGTGGGAAGATTTTCTTCAGCATGATGTACAGAGGCGTCAACAGCAGGCAGTTCAACAGATGTCTTCTGGTTATCGAGGTTTTAAACAACAGAGCTTTCCTGAATATGATGGGTCCTCTGTCAATCATCCTCCCTATGGTGGATCCAATTTACCATTGGATTCGAGGAACAGGTTCTCAGACAATATGGAAACTTATACTACTAGGCCTCATGATAATTTTGGTGAATTTCATAGGCGTGGAGATTTTGCAAAAGCTTACAACAGATATTAAAATTCTCTATATATCAATCAAGTGGTGAGTTATTCTACTTAGTCTGTCAAACCTACCTAAACATAGAATTTAATATTTTAATCTAGATCTTTTCGTTCCTCTCAACTGTACAGTAAAACTTGTTGTCTCGTTTTAGTAAACACCGCTAATCAGATTTGGTCATATGGATCTTGGGTCAGGGTTGGATTGCTATTCTGTTTAATTCATTTAGTAGTGAGTTATTCTACTTAGTCCGTCAAACCTACCTAAAAATAGAATTTAATATTTTAGTCTAGATCATTTGGTTCCTCTCAACTGTACAGTAAAACTTATTGTCTCATTTTCGTAAACACCACTAATCAGATTTGGTCATATGGATCTTGGCTCAGGGTTGGATTGCTATTCTGTTCAATTCATTTAGTAGTATATACTTGTATTAAGGACCCACTGTGTGATATTGTCACACAGGAGGGGCTAATTTTGTAAAGACAATAGATTTTAGTAGGCAAAGATATCATTGCAGTTTGTTGAAGTGGATATTGCAGATTTTTTTTTTCTTTTTCAGTCATAAGCTTTAATTTTACTTGAAAAAAATTTCAGGGTCCAGATTGCTCGAGTAGGCAGTTTAATGCACTGGAGGACATAAGGTAGGTAAGCATGTTGATTAATCTTAGGATTGGGGTGAACATTCATTTCGGTTACGGATCCAGTTTTCTTTTGAAATATAGTTGCTCAGTCTTGTTAAGAACTTTGCTGTTAGTTGTGATGCGTTGGGTTATTATCCTTAGATGGTAACGTGGTACTGCAGCTTGGATTGTGTTACGAAAGATCCTTCGAAAGATTGATTGATTTTAGTAGAACGAAATTTACGTTTTGTTACCACGCAGGTATTTGGTGTACCCTATAGGGTACTTATGGTGTGCTGGGATATTGATACTCTAGGTTTGTTTGTTCATAAATTTCTTAGTATCGAATGATTTTACCCACAACGAAATGGTTTTCTATAATAAATGATATCGAGATGTGTTTATTTTTAGTCGCAAGTTCGGCATAAAAGTCATGAATGTGTAATTACTATTTAAGGGAACTATTTTCGAAGAGCGTGAATGAATGGAAAATGAATAGTGTAGAACGTTCAATTGTTCAAGGGGGCATTGACAACTTATGAGGTGACAAGGGGGCATTTCAAATTATGGCCATGAATTATTACTTCACGAGTATGAGGTGATTTAGATTTGAGTTTGTTAATAGTTCATTTGGAATACAAACAAGTGTTGTAACTGCGATTAAATGTTGAAGTTAGAGCAGATTTTTATTAAATATAACTGCTAAACAAAGGATAAAATTTGATTAAGGATTGAGCTACATTTTTAAGGACTAAACACCTTTGAACATTTCAAAATTAAAATTAAGCTAGTTTATGCATTTCAATATTCCAGTTGTTTATCCCCCTTTATCGGCGTTGTTTGTATTAGGATGTTTCACAATTTCTTTTGGTCTATTTGCACGATGTCTGTGTTATCCACATTAATGCTATCCAATTTGGGTTCCTCTGCAAAGATTTTGAGTAAACAAGTTGCATTGGTTCCCAGTAATAAAGGATCAGTTTCCTCCCCTGGCTCCGAGAAAGAGTCAGGGATATATTTTATGAGTTCTGTTAGAGGAGGGGAGCTCTTAAAGTAAAGGATGGGTAAAAAGGAAAAGAAATAATACCCGTTTAAAAACTGTTTTTCAAAATAGTTTTATTCTATAAATAAATTTGGTTTAAATACCGTCTTAGTATTACCATTCATTTTAATCTCTTTAACAGAGGTGTCTCTGTTACCATTTTCTTAAAACGATTTAGGTTTTTTTGTTTTCTATATTTCTTTTTTTGTTATTTGATAAACATATTTTGTAAGTGACGGCGTTGGTAATGGGAGTTGGAAAAATATGTTTGTTTTTTTTTGAAATGACGGACTTAAATGGAAGTCTTTCAATATCATACGTATTTCAAATGAAAAATTATATTTTTTTGTGAGTATTTAAACGTGAACATTAGGGATTACATATAAACAAATAAATTTATAAGGATCAAAATAGTTGTTTTTGTAAATTACACCTTTCATCTCTTGAGAGAAACAAGTATTACAATGTTGTTCTTTCTTTCCATGTTAATGTATACACTTATCTCTTTTGAATTCTTATAAAATTGAAAATATTACATTTTTATTTCGTTTTAAACTTTTGTTAAAATATTGCCTATTTTGTTAAAAAACGAATATAGTAAAATATTCTTTACACTATCATCTTGTAATAAGATGTCAATTTTGTCTCACTTAAAAAATGTACATTTTATTTATAAGCTATTATTTAATACATAATAAATTTTAAATATAAATTAAATGTAAGCCTTTTAACTAGATTTTGGCATATCATAAAAGTTCGTGCAAACAAAGTTTTGTTTCGGAAGGAAAAACTAAATTTGTTTCTTTGGTGCAACCATAGGACGCTTGCATTCAAATGAACCAGCAATGAGCCTGGAGCAATTTGTCCCGTAAAATATAACGTGTAAACTTTAGATTTATAGTAATAATTAAATTTGATTTTTTTTAATCCTATCTCGTGATGATTTTGTTAAGTATTTAATCCGCACAAAGTTTGCATAAGTTGGGTTTCACCCTATTGAGTTTCATTTCAGAAGTTGAATTTGAGAATTTTAGCGTTTCTAATTGACATATTATAGTCTGTATATATGGTAGTCTAACTAGAATCACTTGAGGAAATCTAGGATTAAAACATTTTAAAATATGAAAAATAACATTATTTGTGTTTCTTTTCCTCTTTCTTCTGAATCATGCAAAACGCAAAAACAATTACCTTTTTAGATTATACAAAAAAATGCGTTTTTAGTCCAAATAATTTTAGTCAAATGTGATAAAAATTTTCATATTAAAAACTTCAGCCTTTAAACTTAAAAAGATGTGGATTTAATCATTTTTAAAATTATGTAATAAGACTACATGTGAGTGGCATATCATGACGATCTGCGATGCAACAATCTTTGAATGCGACGCAACGAATTAAATGATGATAATAACATTGTTTACAAGTAAATCAATCAAATATAAAAATATATACATTAAGGATGACTTTTCCACGGTTTTAATAAAGTGGTTGTTAATTAAGCAGGGTTAATAACAGATCGGTTAGCTACATGTATTCTCGAAGCTTATAACAACCTTAATTACGTTGTTAACACAGAGACTGTCCACTGTACGTTCATGATATTTTAATTTATTAAGTAGAATTCAATGCATATATTAATTTTAATTTTATATACTGTAGGATATATATATATATATATATAAGTTTTTTTAATATGACTTTTTATTATATGTTTTCTAATTGTTTCGGAACGATATAAATTATTTCATGCACTAAATCATTTTTTAATATATTATTATTTTTATGTTAAGATTTATATATTAAATAATTTTTTTCTTTCTTACAAAAACATTTCTATCATATATACGATATGTCTACGATAAATATGGACAATTATTTACTACGTAATATAAATTTTTGTTTTCTCAATCAATTAAATATTAATAATTATTTATTTTTTAAAAGTTTATTTAAATGAGATATTTTATTGTTAAGATATTTATAATTTTAGTTTGTTAAAATGAGATATTTATAACTTTTAGTTTGGTAATACTTTTTTCTTAATTATACTTATTAAAAAAATATTTGACTCAATTAAGTGTCCAATAGAGAAAATATATATATATATATATATATATATATATATTAAATAAAATAAAATAAAATAATAAAAATATTTTTAACATTTTAAGAATTTATTAAGTGTTTGTATCATGGAGGAAGCAATTGATCCATCTTAAATATTCGAAAAGCTCAATATTATATTTAAACCTCACCATTCTTACCCAATCATTTGACAATTATCAATTATGATTAAAAATATATTTATTCTTATTTGAACTTTTCTTAATTATTAGTATGCATAAGAGTTTGGCATAAAGAGTTTGAATAGGTAAATATCTTTAAGGTAAATACATATCTTTTTATCTCTTTTAAAATAATCTTATCTACAGTTAACACTTTTTCACTAAATATTGACTTGAAAGTTTAAAATATTATTGCATATACTCTATAGACACAAAAAAACTGAAAACCAAAACAAAAAATCATATCATAACTTGATCCGATTAATTGCTAAAGGATGTATTAGTTTGAAATTTATTTACACCAAAAATGAAATATTCTCATTATACGTTCGTATAATCAATAATTAAAATATTTAATTTAAATGTAAGGGAGAAAAGAAATTTAAAAAAGGAGTTTATAAAGACAAAAAAAGCTTCAAAAAAACTTTAAAAAGAGAGTTAACTGTTATATTTGAAAATTGTCAAAGGATAGATTGGTCTAAAAATTATGTATTGTTATAAATAATTGTTATTATATATTACATATAATAAATAAATATATACTAAACTAAGATGACAATAGCACCCACGGGGAAACAGGTTTTTAAGCCAAAAGAATGTATTTCCAAGGGACAAAAAGGTACAAAAAATTTAATTAATTTACACGAAATAAATAATAACAAAAATAAAAAATATTATAGCGTAATACTTCATACATAATAACTTATAAAGATTCACGTTATTGGTTTGATTGCGTTTTATCAAATTTAACTAATCATTATATTTGATTGATTTGATTTAGGTTGAATCAAACTAGACGTATAATTTGAATTAATTTAATTGGTTGTGTTTAAAATTTTAGATTAATGAAGTGAATTCAAACTTATAAATCTCAGATAAATATTTCAAAAGTTAAAATTTAGGTAAATAGTAAATGAATTGGAAATTATGTAATAAATTAAGCTGAAAAACAAAGAAGAAAAGAACAAGCTCTTAAAGCATATGTTTTTAGGATTTACATATTAAGTAAGGCAAAGTGGAAATTTTATATTTATAGGTATGCATAAGAAACTATGGGAGTGCAAAAAAGAAATGCCTTGTAGAGGACTGCTTGATCAAAAAATGGTTCAGCCCATATAAAAAAGAATTAGGGCAATTACTTCTTGTACCCCACAATTGCTTCTTGCATCCCATTAATTTTTCATAATTCCACATTTGCCATTGCTAGAATATATAAAAGGAAAGTTAGATTTTTTTTGGATTTGTGAAACTAGAGAAGAGTGGTGTTGGGTACGGCGGAGGAGTTATAACGGTGATGACATTAAAGGCTAACGGCTACATAAGGTAAGGAGGAGCAGTGGGGCGACGATGGAGGAGTAGCGATGTGCAATAGAGAAGTTTGGAGCAGTGTTCGACAGAGGGGTGAGTTTTTTCTTGAACTGCGGAAATCATTTTTCATCAGATTTTTGAAAAACGTTTTCCGTAGTTAATTTTTTTTTTTGAGAAACAACCTTCATTACAGAAAACCTTTTCTGTAATACGAAAAGTCTCTTACGAAAAACGATTTCCGTAAGATGACTTTTCTTTTTATAGAAAATATTTTCCATAAGAGGACTTTCCTATGGAAAACTTTTTCCATACGAGGAGAAGTTGTTTAAGAAAATTATTTTTCATATTACGTAATTACCTACTCCTCTTATGGAAAACATTTTCTTTAGACACTCATCCTTACATCTCCACTTACTGAGAACGGTTTTCATAACACAATAATCTTCTATGGAATATATTTTCTGTAACGTATTTCAACGATCAACATTGTATTACGGATTTCATTTTCCGTAAGAGATTATTGTTAAACAAAAAATCAAATCACATCAATTCTACACCCCTACTCCATATCTAAACCATGCAAAATGAAAACAACTTATCTACAAATACTAACAAAGAAGTTTCGTTGCAGTATTCTCTACCGCCTTCACTCATCTGAAAACCTACAGTCATCACCCACTCATTAAACCACTTTTCCCCTTTGTATATGATGCTAAGGACTAACTGATGGGGTGCAGGAACCAATTGTGGGGGTGGAGGAAGCAATTGCCAAAAATTAGACGCGTATTGGGCCGAATGGCAATAAAATAATGATAAAACCTTGGGCTGAATTGTAATTGCAGAGATTTCATCTTCCTCACTAGCCATTCACATTAGGTCTGATCTTTTTATAATTGCACACAAAAGCTTAAGCCCTAGCAATAGCATCTTCGTTCCAGCTCCATTTTGGACGGATCGAGGTTGGGGAAATTAGGGTTTTCAATTTAATGGGTACGGAGAGAAAGAGGAAGGTGAGCTTGTTCGATGTGGTAGACGATTCTGTGGCGAAGATGGCGAAATCCAATGGCGGCGCCAATAACAGCGTTGCCAATGCTCTCATCAATCGCTGGAACGCAAGGCCTTACACTCCAAGGTACTTCGAGATTTTGGAGAAGAGAAAAACCCTCCCCGTTTGGCACCAGAAAGAGGAGTTCTTACACGCTCTCAAAGATAACCAGACTTTGATTCTAGTCGGTGAAACTGGTAGTGGCAAAACCACTCAGGTTTGTTTCGTTCAACTTATATATTTTTATAGATTGTTTATACATGGTGTCATAATGTTTTGTAGTGCGTTTTAGGGCATTTTTTATTTATTTAATTTTGATAGACAAATATTATTATGGAAGTTTTATTTTTTATTTTTGGGGGTTGCAGATTCCTCAGTTTGTTTTGGATGCTGTCGAGTTAGAGACACCAGATAAACGTAGGAAGATGATGATTGCGTGCACTCAGCCTCGGAGAGTGGCTGCGATGTCTGTTTCGCGTCGTGTGGCTGAAGAGATGGATGTAACCATTGGGGAAGAGGTTGGTTACAGTATCAGATTTGAAGACTGCAGTAGTGCGAGGACTGTTTTGAAGTATGTTTAGCTTGTTATTATATTGTTTTCTATTATTCTATTATTAACACGCCCCCATGATCAAGGATCCTAGGTCTGTGTGTATGAAAAACATGTTACTCGCTTAAAAGATATTCATGCCTTAAGATTCTGTTTGGTTTGACACGGAGGACGGGAGGGATTTTAATTAGATATTATGTTTGATTGAGAGGAGGGAGAGGAAGGATTTTAATTTGGGAAGGAGGGATTTTAAAAATGAATTTACCTTAATATGTTAAATAGGTTCTCTTTATACAATTGACATGTTTTAAATCACTTCCCCTTCCCTCCAAATCCCCCAATATTGGGAGGGGGAGGAGCAAAAAGTGGATGAGGAGGGATATTGCTCCCCTCCATTCCCATCCCCTCTCCTATAAATTGAACCAAACAAAAAAAAGTTTAAAACCCGCCTCCCTTCCCCTTCATTTTCCTCCAACCAAAACTATGTCTAGTTCCGGAAATACTTTTTGTTAATTCTAAGTTTGATATGCCTTGTCTATATTTTTGTTTTTTTTTTTTTTTTTTTTTTTTTTTTTT
>Ga0209700_103486_pt1 | contig 30035 bp, 10 predicted proteins | sample SiratroredBW_FD_187528 | JGI IMG/M metagenome (GOLD analysis project Ga0209700, IMG submission 187528) | Root nodule microbial communities of legume samples collected from California, USA - Siratro red BW (SPAdes) (version 2) | ecosystem: Host-associated > Plants > Roots > Nodule | place: USA...
TTTTTTTTTTTTTTTTTTTTCTCTAGAAAAAGAATATTCTTCTTCTCATTTCTGAAACTCCTTAAAGCGAAATCGCAAAGGGTGTCTTGGAAAGGGAGGGTTTGATTGAAAAGCAAAGATCTTTGGGGAAAGAGAAGAGAAAGCGGTAAGCTTTTGCTTTTGGGCAATGGGGGATTTGGAGAAGCAAGAGAGCGTGGGGGAGGAAAGGGAAGAAAATGGGGAGGGAGAAAAGGAGAGGCTTTTGGAGGGTATGGCGGTTGTGGATTTTGACATGCTTTGTTCCTCTGTGGCGTTGCGGAGTACCCATGGAAGTTGGGGGAAGCTTGGGGGCAGGGATGATGAACAGCAAGGTGGGGTTTTGAGGATGTGGGAGGGTGAACTCCTCGATTGCTTTGAGGATCGTCGCATCGCTTTTGAATCTGCGTGGTGAGTGGTGAGGTTTAATGTTGCGTGCTTTTTATTTGAGAAAAAAGGTAGTAATACTGTGGTTTTTCTTGTTCTTTTGTACTTTTCTCAATGGTATGAAGTTCTGTACTTGGAACAATACATTTGTTTTGGACGAGGACGGCGTTAGTTTTGTCTGAAGCTATGCTGATTTGGGAAACAACGAAGGGGAATTATTAGGTTATTGCAATTATTAATTCCTCGTTTCCAGGTAGAGAGGTCCTTATAAGGTTGTAATCGCTGTCCTGTAAGATATCCTTTTTCGTCATTACTCTTTAGGTCCCTAATGTAACATGTGAATTGTGCTATGGATTTTCGTTCATAGATTTGTGGTTTCATGGTTTAAATGATGGAACTCAAGAAGGCAGTATTATTTTGTTATTTTAAATGATAGAACAAAATATTTTGTTATTTTGTGACATTGATATTTATTATTTCTGAATTACTGATATATTTGGTTGGGTTTTTGACGAATGAAATTAAAATCATTTTAATTTCATTGTTCAATTACATGTCTGTGTCTTCTTCTTTACTCATGTATTTATGTTAATGCCTCTGTGGCCAATAAAGACTAAATTGCAAAATGACATGCTGAAACCAATAATGTGCTGTGGGCTTGTGGTATTTTTACTTGTTGTGATATGTCATGTTGTAAATGGTAGATCTTTTCGTGTTGCAGTTGTCCTTGCTACCGATTTGGGAAGAATATGAAGCTAGCTGGTTTTGGTTCTTGCTATCTCCAGGTATAATTCAAAGTGCATATGTTGTTAGAGTGGCCAAATTATAAGGAATCACTCTTAGAATTTACCGTGTGAATTTTTCTTTTACTTTTGCCAATGTAGCTTTCTAAAGTTTAAATTTCCATGTTTTGGATTGCAGGCTACAGTTTATTTTCTCCTTGTTGTTGCTGCCCTCGTTACTTTCATTGCCTATACTATCACGAGGACTCACTATTTCCTATACCTAGCGGTTGCATTCACCATTGCTGTTGGAGTATATTTAGGATTCTACCGAACTCGTATGAGGAAGAAGTTCAACATCAAGGTGACTTTTTTCTTCGTATACTGTAATTGTTTATGAACATTTAATTATTCATAGATATGTTTTGATGGAGTTATTTACGTGTTTTCTTCTCCCTGAATTATACGTTTTGTCTTGTTTGGAGACATAGTTGCTTACTTTAGAGATAATTATTCTTCATCAGATTTTCATCATACATAGTTGCTTGCAATTCTAAATCAGATTTTCAAGGGTGGATTGGATCATACACTTTCTAATCTCTGTAATGCATGTTGTTGACTTTATTTTTATCAGTGGTGGTTTTGTTTTGTCTATTTTACTAAGCTTGACAGAATCTAGCTGCGATTGTACGTCTAAAACAGTAGTAGATGATGATGATGATGATGTTTTCAGGGTAGTGATAGTTCGTTGGACGACTGCGCTTACCATTTTGTGTGTCCTTGTTGCACATTATGCCAGGTCATTTCAAAATCCTTTCCTTTTGGTGACTTGACTGTAAATGGAGTTATCCATTTTGTTGAATATTTGTAATATGTATTGCAGGAATCAAGAACACTTGAGATGAACAATGTTCAAAATGGCACGTGGCACGGTCGGGGGGACACACTATGTATAGGTGGTTTTAGAGATGAAAGTAAAAGTATGTTCGAGTTAAGTCCTCCTTCTGTTGTGTCCATGGAGCCTACTAATGAAAATGGCAATGAAAAGAGCACAGATGCTGCTACCAATGGTTGTTGAAAAATTGGTTCTTCATCTGAATCTGATAGGTGGATGGCCAAGGCATGAATGTAATGGCAGCTGCAAGACAGGTTCATAGGTGGACAAAAAGTGGTGTACGATGATTCATTCCCTCTAGGAAATGGGAATGGTAAACTAGGTTGTTTTTAAAATGGTTGGAGGGGCATTTTATGTTATGTCATTCTTCTCAAGTAGTGGGGTCTTATTTTTACCACACCCCGCTGTAGTCTAGTTTCATTAGTGTTGGAAAAATGTCATCGTAATTGTGTATTATATAGTGAACGCTTCAAGTTTTATCAACTTTTCTGTTATCACCATCTCGCGATGCACATTCAATTTAAAAAAAAAAAAAATCTGAATTAATACCTCATTTGTCTTGAAAATGTCCTTAATTTAAGGATTTTTTATACATATGTTATTACCGAACTAAATTCATTTTAATTGAGATAAGAAAGTAATTAATTTGAAGGTAATCTTAATCTTGCATTAGAAGTTTAGCGTATCAATTCCTTTTAGAATTTTTGGAGGTGATTATAAGTGCGGTTGACGGAAGAAGTATTAAAATAGGATTATCCATTAGAAAGTATATGTTAATGTCACTGGATATAATGCGGTAAAATAATGGATGGTGTAGATCGGATACAAATAGTTTATTATTGTATACTTTGGAAGTCAACAACTTTTAAAAATAATCTGTCATTTCATAATTTATTTAATGATCATTAGTACTCCTTCTAAACTTAATCATATCTAATAAATATTTATTTTCCTAAAATGTATTTCATTGAAAATTGAAAATTGTTTACAATATAATAGAGCGACCCACAATGACTTCAATTTATACAAACTAATAACAATAATAAATGTCATTTTTTTTTAAATAATTTCATTACAATAAACTTACGTTCTCATTAAAGATACTGTTTTTGTTGAAAAATGGTTAATATGCGAGCAAATTAGAAACAAAATATATTAATATTTTATTAAAAGGTGAGGACATTAATTAAATTTGAAATTTTTTAATAAAGTTAAAACTGCAATTAGACGAATGAAATCTCTCCATTTTTTTTAACGCATTTTTATTATTTATTTGTTAATGTTTATCAGAAGTTACAAGGGTTACATTTTTATTTAATGATTCTTTTTCTTTGTATCTTTCAATAATTTTGACTAATGTGAAGGTGTGATGCTAGTAGCACTCTTCATAGAACCTAGTATTAAAAATCAGAAACAGTCATGAGAAAATAATCCCAAATAGTTAAATTCTATCATTAAATTATTTTTCTAAATTTTATAAAAAGACCTTCTAGAAATATATTTATTTTTAAATATATAATTACTTTATTTAAATTTAAAATATATGTTTTTAAAATTCAAAATTTTTTAAAAATAAACTATTTAAAAAAAGTGTAATTTACATACTAAAATATACTGATAATAGCTTATGTTTGAAAAAGTATATCGCAAAGATTCACTTAAATTATTTATTTTATAAAATAAGTATTTTGTTTTAGAAAAATAAGACCAAACAATCGGCCCGTAATTAAGTAATTTATATACTTTGATCTGAGTATGAAATACAATCTATAACAATTAATTCTTATAAAATCTATAACAGTTAGGTAACTTTTTCCTTGATTGTTATACAAAAATTTAATAGTTATAAAATCTATAACAATTAAGTATTTTACCTCTCTTTACTCCTCACACCTTTGCTTTTTATATAATTTTTTTTAGTTTCGACAACTTATAAGAAACTACCACGAGGAATTATAATAAAAACACTGAAAATAATTTTAATTATAATAATTAACAAACATGAAGTTACTTTTATAACTATTTCTATCTTTTTTTAGAATTTTATTTGATAACTGTTTTGTTTGTAACCATATTTATATCAAATTTTTTTCAATTTTAATTTTTTATTATTATCTAAAAATATGGGCATATAAACGTGACAATTTTCAGTTATATTTTATTATGATATTTACAAGTATTTGTGTTAATCACTTTTTCCTTTAAATTATTTCATTAACTGTTTTAGAAAATACTGTAACTGCTGAAGTCATAAATACAACCGTGATGTGGAAAATGAACCGTTAATGATACTTTATTAATTAATTGTTTTAATTAAACTCCTAATCAATATTTCTTGAGCTTATTTAATTATTTCAATATATATTAAATATAAAATTCATGAACGTAATACTTTTTCCTTAGGCTGTTATACAATTTTCTTTTAATTTAATCATAGATGTATTAAAAAAATGGTTATATTTGTTCTTCTTTATCATAGGGATAGAAAAATACCATTATAGTCATTAAGAACCTTAGGATTTGTTACGACTGTCATAGTTTCATGAAGCACGTCTCAGGTTTCTTTGATAGATATATTGTCATAAGGAATCATGCTCTTGCCGAGATTTTTGGTAAGTCATCCCTGTTCAAATGTAAAATTTGTATGCTAACATCAATTTATCTGAATCAGTAAGAATAAACGATTTCGCTTAATTCCATTTGATTTAATAATGTAATTTCTGAATTTCGTTTTATGCAATAGATTACAGTAATTCCTTTATGGTGAACGACATATGAATCGACATGCTTGTTCTCCCTCGGGTTCCTAAGTTTGGAGGAAAACTGGAATTTGTTTGTACAACATAGACCATTAAATTCTTTGTCGTTTGGTGTTTCTCTCCAGCACACTCACCGGATTTTCTGTTCTTAAAAAGCTTCTATCTGTCATTAACTCCTTTGCTACCATCTCTTGCATCAAATCAAAGCACTTGGACAATGTCTCCTAAAACAACCACCATCAATATGTAGATGTTATAGCAACAAAGAATCAAAATATTTGCTTTTAAGGGTAGTGATTGAATGTAAACTTTACCTCATCTAGGTACTCACTGGATATAATTGAAGCTCGCAGAATAGAATATTGATGTGGCAGTAGTTCGTGAGATGCAGTGATAAGGGCAGTTGCTGCAATTGTTGAAGGTTTATACTCTAAAAGTTTAATGTCTGCAGACATAAGAGAGATGCAATTCAGAGTTTGTGCTTGTTGGAATTGAAGATAAAATCAAGTTATATGTATGAATAGAAACACGTACTTACCATTTTGAGCATTGAAGATTATCGCAGAAGCTCTCTCTTTCAGTGCTTGCTTCAGTGATTGGTCTTCAATTTGCAATAAAGAGATGAAGAAGTGCAGGAAAGAAAAAGGTGTAATTGACCTCATACGCCATTTCAGTGCCCCGAGAATCAGAGGCTCCATTTTCTGAATACTTTGAGCCTTAAAGTTGTAACCTTCTTTCTGTTTCATTGATTATAAGCACCAGATGTTCAAGTTACTATGGCATGGTTAGAGATTGTCTTTTCTATTAAAATGATTGAAATTACGTGAATTTGAAGATTTACCTGCATTTCCAAAAGTGGCAGAGTTGTGTTTTTCATCTTTGAAGCAAGAGAAAGACATGATACGACAACAAGCCTAAGATACCACGGCTTCCCCTTCTGCAAACCCAGGAATAATGGCATAAGAGTAACGTTGGACATTATGGAAATGTATTGAGGTACAATTTTTCCAAGGTTTCTTTGCTTGGTTTACTAGAAAGTGCACATGAGAGGCATCATTAGATATCTGCTTACCGGAATTTCCTGGCTTGACATGAAACGGTGCATGTAATTTATAGCAAGATAAGCTACAAAAGGGTCCAATTTGCAAGAAAGCTGAACCTGAAGAAACTAACAAAATGTAGCAAATGTGACATGAAAGAGGGGGAAATGAACCTATTACATAAAACATAATTTCACCTGAAGAATAAGAGACATGGCCTCACAACAGAAAACGTGAAAATGTGTTAGACTTAAGTAGTTTGGTGAGGGCATGTGATCTGATTCGGAGGCAAAGAGATCTGATACATTAAAGGTTTGTTCTTCATCCAAGCTGACTAGTGGGTCTTCAAGATCAAACTCCATCTTCCCTTTCTTGATAATTTAGTCTGCGTTCTATATTCTGTACATTGGTATTGAGGAATTGAGGAATTCAAGGCACAAGAAAGACAGACAAAATGTCTAAAGATGGTAACTGAATTGATGGAAAAGAAAGAGAAGCTTCGCTTGCTGTGCTGAAAAAGTGATTGCGTTGGCGTTCTTTATTGGAAGGATTAGTGTTTACTCGTACATATTAGGAATATGAACTCTTTGCTCCTCGCTCTTCCTCATCATAGAAACGTGAGAGGAGTGCCTCAAGAGTTTAACAAGTTTTTTTGGACCGAACATTAGGACTAAAACATTTTCTACCACCTCCCAAAGATAAGAAAAGTTCTACAGCTTTAAAAATATTGGAAAGAGAACATAATTATGTAGCATGTGCGCTTGATCTGAGATGAAAGTGACAACGTTTTGATTAACATTAGGAGTGTCACCGTTACTTCCATTCCCGCACACAAATGCTTAAATCAACATGTCCAACTCATATAATAACGTTCATATATTTTAAATTATACCGTTCATACTTACACATTCTAGGCAAAACTATACGGTGCAATAGCATATTCTTGCAATTCCCTTCTGTTTCTGTGGCTGAGGGTGTCATGTTTTGTGTCATAAAATTTCACTATAGAAGATTCCTACATTCTGTTAAGTGAATTTTAATTTACTAATTAGCCTTACTTTTAAAATGTGATGCATGTTACTGTACAATGCATGTTATACCTCGGTCATTTGCACCTCATAAGGTAAGAATATTTAAGGGTCACCTGAAAAACTCATCACCATCTAGTGCAAGTGGTCCTCTGGTTGATCTGGTAATCAGAGAATTGTATAGACAGTTGTGCAACATTGCAAGCTAGTAGCAGCTGGAAAACCAAACTGTCCTATTGGCACTTGTTGTCACACCCTTGTAATGTAAACATGAGTACCTACCTCCTTTTGTGTCATTTGAGAGCAAATTGAGCTTGTTAACAACTGAACATTGTTTCATGGCATTCTAATTAGTTATGTCGTAATGCACATCAAATTTTACAATAGAGAGAATTTTGGAATATATCAAATGGTGTTAAAGAAAAAGGATACAATGATGTTGCATAAGTTGTGTATGTATCACATAATCCTTAGTAAGTTGTGTATGTATCACATAATCCTTAGTAAGTTGTGTATGTATCACATAATCCTTAGTTTCGGCTTTTGAAACAAGGGAAACACTTGCCTGAAACAATGATGGAAAAAAAAAAGCAAGAAAACTCTATTCTCTTCAATGATAACTACTAAAAATCTTTACCTTATTCCCTTTGACCGGTTCCCTATCTGAATACCAACATGAACAAAAAGGAATCCTCTTTTACTATGACATCCTCAATAATAATAATAACTTTGACTACCCGTTTTGATACTCTTACCATTGTTGTTAGACTGTGACTATGACCATTATTTTCTGATCGGGGTCACCCCACTTGGAAGATGAAGTTAATAATGTTGCCATATTTCTCATGTTGCAGAATGCTACAGTTCCCATAACTCGTGATGGAAGACTGAATCGACATGAATGCTGAGTTGTTCACATGATGATGATGATGATGAAGAAGGGAAGGGTGTCAGAAACGTCTCGCTTGACTTGACCGTGGTCTGGCTCGGGGATTATCTGTAACGTTTCGGCCATTGGGGTCTTGAAGGACATTCAATTGTTTGTCTTTACCAAAATGTACCACATTACATGTGACTTTGGTTAGACAAACATCAAACAATGATCTAACTTAGTACTCTCTGCCAATTTTATGTTCACTATATAATAAAAGGGTGCAAATTTTTAAACTTCTATCAAAATGGGTATGTTGTGTCACCGTAGTTTATAATTAGTTTCTTTATCAGAAATGATTTAGAATTAGTTGATAACAAATATAATTCAACGAAGATTTATTTTGATATAATATTCTGTCAAATTTACGTTTTACCATCATGATGAAATAATTACTCTTTTTCCCACCTTGTCCTCTCCATAAATTTTACATTGTATTTATAATATTTCTTTTATGCAGGAAAAAAAAGGTAATTAAAAACTATCGAGTGTTAAAATTAAAATATGAATGTTTGAATATTTATATTTTAAAAAAATATCTTAAGAATTAATTTAAATGACAATTATTTGTATATTTATAATATATGTAAGTGTTGTTTTTCGTGGATGAAATTCAATACTGATGTTATTTTGAGTATGGTATAAATTCATAAATATTAGGGTAACCAATATTATTATTATTATTAATATTGTTAATATTAAATGAAAATATTTATATATTAGTTAAATAAATTAAAATTCTTTAGATAAATCTTAAATAGGAGTTCCAGATGATGGGGGTCACATAGTGACATATCTGTTTTTATCAAATGTAGGAGTGGGTACATTCTTGGGAGAAATCATTTTCTCAATTTCTTCCAACCGCAACATAATCTAATATAATTATATATGCATCAACATTAATATATCGCAAATCCTTATTTCATACATTCTTTTCTATCTTTCTTATTATATTATTATTGTTATTATTATTACATATATAACGTATACGCTTAATTCCATATTTTATCCCTTCATTATTATTGTTATTATTATTATATTATTTTTACAAATTTTCATAACCTTTTTCTTGTTTACTATCACGTTTTCAGTTTTTATATATTTCACTGTTATATTAATATTTAAACAGCATCCTTTTGCAAAAGATGGTGAGAAAACGGGACAGTTTTATAGAAAACATCAGTATTATGTTATATACTTAATAGATCGGTAAAATGCATTAAAAAATATGATGGTAAAATGTGTAAAAAAAATAATTGTAAAATGCTCAAAAGGTTGATATTTCAATGGTAAAAATGCGGAACTATATCTATCATTTATTATTATTATTATTATTATATTTTCTTCCAAGGTGTTAAATAACATGAAGTGACATATTTGTCCATCTATATTCATTTTCTACTGGTCATGGTCTAATTTCTCTTTGGTCAAGTCTGATTGGCTCGTTTTATAACAATGCTGTGCGTGTTGTCCACAATGAAACCGCCATTAATTTCAAACAAAACTATCTACTCCTTGTACCGCATAATGTTTTTTTTTTTTTTTTATTATTATTACAGCATGTATAAAAATCAATCCTAAAAGTTCGTACACATACATAACATATATGCATAGCCTTCTATTAAACGATTTTTGTTTTTATCTTCAAATTTTGTTTTATTTCTTCTTTTACCTTATATGAGTATTTGTGATGAAATACCATTTTTTTTCTTTAGTTTCTAGTTTAATAATAACAATAAAAGGTTGATTTATTTTAGAAGGCACATTTACATTGAAGTGATAATTATAATTTATAATTGTTGTCCAAGTGGCATGCAGAATGACCTCGTGACCTCATTTTAGGCAAAGGTTACGATGGAACATTGAGTTTTCAAAAATAGATAAAAACATCATTTTACGTCTTTTCTTCTATCGGTGTTCTTAGGGTACGGAAGAGGCACCGATACCAACCTATCTCTTCCTTGATTGTGTTTATTATCGTTTCAGAAAAACACAATCAAGGAGTGTCTGCCCTTTTCTTTTGTAGTTATCGTTTTACGAAGGGGATCAAGGAAATAATTAAACCTTGATCGATAACAAAAGACCAAAGGGTTTATTGGTTGTGTTGTTCATTTGATCAAAATGAACAGCACAACCATGACACCGTTGAATATGACAGATAAATCCATAATTTGTTATACACCATTCATGATAACAACAAATGGTTTATGGAAGGGCGATAACCCTTTAGATTACTCTCTTCCTTTATTTACCTTGCAATTAACATTAGTTGTATGTGCAACACGCTTCTTTGTTTTTATCCTCAAGCCCTTTCACCAACCTCGTGTAATTGCTGAAATCTTGGTAACTTTATTTCTTTTCGCCTTTTATTATTTCTATTATCAGATTCATAAGATTTTGTTAGAGGACCTATGATTCATAAGATCAAGAAAATGTATAAACTAATTTGTAGAGTTTTTTTTGTAAACATGTGGAGCATACATGTCAACAAGAAATTAATTATAGTGGGTAACCTTAATATGTAGTCATAGTATTGCGAGTGTGTCTAAATTGATTTGAGAGCTTTTTACTTGTGATTTTTGCTTTCAAATATTTTATAAGTAGATGGAATCATTTGAAAATATATTTTATAGGGTGGATTGCTTTTGGGTCCATCAATCTTCGGTAGAAATCAAAAATTTGCCAATGTGGTGTTTCCTCTGAAAAGTGTAATGGTGGTGGAGACAATGGCAAACATGGGTTTGATATACTTCGTGTTCTTGGTTGGGTTAGAGATGGACATTTCAATCATCAAACGTACTGGGAAGAAGACAGTGTCCATGGCCATTGCTGGTATGGTAATACCCTTTATGGTTGCTATTTGTTTATCCTCTTTAATAGTTGACACAGATGAAAGCATAATAAACCATTCCCATTGTGTCCTCTACATTGCTATTGTTCTATCTGCCACTGCATTCCCGGTGCTTGCTCGAATGCTTGTTGAGCTCAAACTCATCAACACAGAGTTGGGGAAGCTAGCTCTATCAACTTCTCTCATAAATGATGTGTGTGCATGGATGTTGTTGGGTTTAGCTATTGCTTTATCAGATGACAGAATTAACGTTTGGGTATCTTTGTGGGTTGTCCTATCAAACCTTGTTTTTCTTTCTTTCTGCTTTGTTATTGTTAGACCAATGATGTCGTGGTTGATAGAGAAAACCCCAGAGGGAAAACCCTTCAGTGAGTTTCAATTGTGCATAGTGCTCATTGGGGTCATGATCTCAGCCTTCATCACAGATGTTCTTGGAACACATAGTATTTTTGGAGCTTTTGTGTATGGCCTAATTATTCCAAACGGGCCACTTGGAGCTGCAATAATAGAAAAGCTAGAAGACTTTGTTTCAGGGCTTTTGCTTCCTCTCTTTTATGCCATCAGTGGGCTTAAGACTGATATCAACTTAATCAGTGGAACTAATGATTGGACTTTTGTGCTCTCGGTGATTCCTCTCTCTTATCTTGGCAAGATTGTTGGTATTGTCCTAGTTTCAAACATGTTCCAAATACCAAACCGTGATGGGGTTGTTCTTGGTTTACTCATGAATTCTAAAGGTCTTATTGAAATTATTGTGCTCAATGTTGGGAGGGAACAAAAGGTACACCACTCAATTTCTTTATACCTCATTAATGGATCAACGTATGAACCTGACCAATTAACTTTGCATATGCAGGTCTTAAATGATAAAATATTTTCAATTATGGTCATTGTAATACTGGTAATGACAACAGTTATTTCACCAATTGTAACATTAATTTATAAACCAAGAAAAAGGCTTGTACCTTATAAAAGGAGAACAATACAAAGTTCAAGACTAGATGCAGAGTTAAGAGTCCTTGTAGGTATTCACACCCCTCGAAATGTTCCCACTCTAGTTAATCTCCTTGAAGTAACTTATCCCCACAAAAGGTCTCCATTGTGTGCTTATGTGCTCCACTTGGTTGAACTAACTGGTAGAGCTTCTGCCATGCTCATTGTCCATGCTAATAGGGAATCAGGAGGCCCAGCCCTAAACAAAACACAAGCACAAACTGACCACATCATCACAGCATTTCAGAACTTTGAGGAACAGGTCAATTATGCTCAAGTCCAACCCTTAACAGCAATTTCCCCTTACTCCAGCATGCATGAAGACATATGTAATTTGGCTGAGGAGAAAAGGGTGTCCGTCATCATCATTCCTTTTCATAAGCAACAAACAGTTGATGGAGAAATGGAAGATACAAACCCTGCATTAAGAATGGTGAACCATAATCTACTACAAAATTCACCATGCTCAGTTGGTATACTTGTGGATAGAGGCCTTAATGGATCCAACCGTTTGATTGGAAATCTAGCATCTCATCAAGTAGCTGTGCTATATTTTGGAGGACCAGATGATAGAGAGGCCCTAGCTTATGGATGGAGAATGTCAAGACATCCAAGGGTTCGCCTTACTGTCATGCACTTCATTCCAAGCCAATATTCAAATCCAACTTTGGAATCAGATCACTTATGGGCCAAGATTGATAGAAGTTTCACCACTGTAAAAAATGGGAAGGAGAACAAATTGGATAAGGAGTACATAAGTGAGTTTAAGAAGATGATTGCACATGATGATTCAGTTGTTTACATAGATAAGGTTGTGAATAATGGGGAGGAAACAGTTGCAGCAATAAGATCAATAAACAATGTAAACGACTTATTTATAGTTGGAAGAGGACAAGGGACAATCTCACCACTAACAGATGGCCTAACAGATTGGAGTGAGTGTCCTGAATTAGGAGCCATTGGAGATTTACTAGCCTCTTCAGACTTTGAAACAACAGCTTCAGTGTTGGTATTGCATCAATATGTAGGGCAAGGGCCAGATGGAGAGGACACTTTTGTGGTGGAAAAACCATGGGAATCAAGTGAACACTACCAAAACATAAATCAACAACAATATATGCAAAGATATGCAATGCCAATAGAAACAGGACACACTCTTTTTTAATGTTTACTTAACCACAAGGAGCATACAACTACAAATCAAATACAAAGAGTGTATTGATATGTACATTTAAATGTAAATCTTTACAAATTAGCACAACAAATGTATAGTTAAAACTAATATTTCGTTAGAGCTCACCTACCATTGTACTGCAGTGATAGATGTTTGTTCATGAAAAGTGATCAAAATATTTTTTCAAGGCTTTTGGATGCAGTCTTGAACTTGTATGTTTATAGATTACAAGAATAAAAAAGAAAAAAATAACTTGAAGTGCATAATAAAAGGATGATAGTGTATTTTAAAAACATATTTTAATATTTTTCAAATTGCGGGAAGAAACAAACTAGTATTTTTTTTATATATATAATGGTATAGACCACATTTATTTTTCAATAGAACCATGTGAAAACACGAGTCATATATATATATATATATATATATATATATATATATATATATATATATATATATATATATATATATATTTACATTTTTGTTATATTAAATGTATTTAACTTTATCATTTTTATAATTTGATTATTTTATATTTTGATTACTTTTATGAATAATTAATTAATATGCATAATTTTCGTAAAAATAGTATTAAAAAGGTTATGTGGCCGTTGATTTTAAAACGAAAAGTTATTTACGTAAAGAAATTTTATTTTATTAAATAAAAAAATAAATTATTTTTTATTTATTAAAAGATAAAATTGTTCAATTAAAACATGACACAACACAAATTATATAATGGTATAAATATATATATATATATATATATATATATATATATATATATATATATATATATATATATATATATTATTGCTTTATTTTAAAATTGTATTTGTATTCATTATTATCATCTAACTATAACATTTTATTATTAAAAGAATTGAATAGTTGTGCAAGAAAAAAAGGGTGGTTATGAAAATATTTTATTCCATTTTTATAACTGTTTTTATTCTTATCTATAAGGACATGATAATTATTATTTCTATAAGTAAAAAATAAAAAAATCACAAATCAATAATTAAATAAATTCTAAAATTGTAATCGAAACTTTTTTAATTAAAACTATTCAATTATTGACTATTATTAATATATTAATAATTTTAATTATAATGGTAAATATTTATTAAATATCAATTTTTTTCAAAATCTTTCTTTATTTAAATTATATGGTACACATTTTTTTTAATGATACATCTTCATTATTACGAGGAGAATCATAAAAAAAGAGAAAAAAAAAAAACTAATGAATCAAGAGAATATACTGTACTATAAATTGTTGTGGTCAAACTTTCTGGTTTCTACTTACAAAGTTGTTGTAATTTGGTTCTAGAGGCATATCAGGTTTTTCCCATGTGAATGTTGCTTTTTCTTTTTCTTTTTCAATAACAAACCTGATAACTGGTCCCTAACGTTCCGTAATCAGCAGATTAGTAGTCATGACTCTTTCTAATGAAAATGAAGCACCAAGAAAGTTAGAGGTATGTTTTTGTTATTATGTTGTTTTTTTGACATTCTTCCTCCAATGTTGTTGGATTAATTTGGTTGTTTCAAACAGGGAAAATTCCAAGCCAAGGTGGTCTGTTTCATTCTTGGACTGGGCTCTCTTGTTGCTTGGAACAGTATGTTGACAGTAGGAGATTATTACTACACTCTGTTCCCTGTGAGAATCTCATGAACCCAAAATTATTTATTCTTCTTTCTGTGTGGTATGCTTGAATTCAAATTAACTGTGAACAAATTATGAGGTTTACTGATCTGTCTAACAAGTTTTTGCCATAGAGATACCATCCATCGCGGGTACTCACCCTTGTTTATCAACCCTTTGCACTTGTTACTATGGCAATACTGGCCTATTATGAATCAAGGATCAACACTAGATTAAGGAACCTAATTGGCTACTCTCTTTTCTCCATTAGTACTTTGTTACTGCTTGTTGTGAGTACAACTTCTCCAACTTCACTGTTTCTCATTTTTTGTTTTTCTAGTTTGGAAAAGATAAAACTCTTATGTGGTTGTTAATTTTTTTCTATTTTGTGTATAATAGTTTCAGAATATTTTGTGTAACAGTTAGACCTAGCAACATCAGGGAAAGGGGGAATTGGACCTTACATTGTTGTATGTGTCCTTTCTTCTTCTTTTGGAATTGCAGATGCTCATGTCCAGGGTGGCATGGTCGGAGACTTGTCTTTTATGTGTCCTGAGTTCATCCAGGTTCGTTTTCCTCATAATTTCTTTATCGTTGTTGTTGTCATTTGAGGAGAAAAGACATTACCTTAATTTATCTAGTAATGCTTAATTTGTATGAGGTTGCACATGATATAGAAAAACCACATATGCTGTCTTCTAAAATCTTAGTCTTGTTTTTACTAGGTAGCCTAATTCTACACTTTAATGTTTTACAGTCTTTCTTTGCTGGTTTGGCTGCCTCAGGAGTTCTGGCTTCTGGTTTGAGACTTGTCACCAAAGCGGGTTTTGAGAGTTCAAAGAATGGTCTTCGGAAAGGGACTAGTATGTTACTCTTATTCACTAATGGACACCGACACAGATCAGTTTTACACACTTGTTTTCCATTATGGCAGTTTTATACAGCATGGTAGATTTGGTAGGCATCTATTAACTCTAAAGATTGCCGTTATTTGACACAAGATTGATTATCTCCACATTTTGCAGTGCTATTTTTTGCAATCGCGACTGCTTTTGAGTTTTTCTGCATAATTCTATATGCATTTTACTTCCCAAAGTTGTCCATAGTAAAATATTACCGTTCGAGGGCTGCTTTAGAAGGATCAAAAACTGTATCAGCTGATCTTGCAGCTGCCGGCATTCATGACAAGACCAACCAGCAAGTAATGTAACTTTGTGTTAAAATTACTAATAAACTAAGCTCCAGGAAGTATATTGCAATAGACTGAAAGACTTTGGAACTATTGCAGGTTGAATTTGAGGCTAAAAATTTAGAACGGCTGAGCAATAAACAACTATTTCTACAGAACATTGATCTTGCAGCTGATTTGTTTCTAATATATGTGTTAACACTATCAATTTTTCCTGGATTTTTATATGAAAATACTGGATCACACAAGCTAGGAACATGGTAAGTGTGAATTAATTCCCATTCTTTTGGTCTTCTAAATACGTTTTCACATTGCTAATCATCTGGGGTTCTTTTAGGTACCCTCTTATTTTGATTGCAATGTACAACTTGTTTGATCTAATATCCAGATATATCCCCCTTATCAAATGCCTGACGTTGGAATCAAGAAAGGGTTTAATCATTGCAGTGCTTTCTAGATTCCTGTTGATCCCAGCATTTTACTTCACAGCAAAATATGGTGACCAGGGATGGATGATCATGCTTGTGTCTTTCTTGGGACTAACTAATGGCTATCTCACTGTTTGTGTATTTACCATGGCTCCAAAAGGTTACAAGGTAAGTATTTTTTTCAACATGAAGAATTTTCATAAATTTCAAGTTTAGTTATAGTTGTACATACTTGACCTTTTTCAATATATCTTTATACTTATAAAATTGTAAAACTATTTTAATATATAATTTGTTTTTCTATCAAATATGATTCAATAGGCACAAAATATACAGAGGTGACCCAACATCAATCATTTTGTATTCATTACAAGCCTTAATATGTAAAACACTGCAATGCATTTTTAATTCAAAAATTTCATAACAACCACAAATTATACTTATAAGAACCTTTACTTACACATAGTAACTTTGACAAATTTTTGAAAAGCTTAAATATAACACTTGATTTATTTATAGTCATTTCAATGTATCGACCTTAGTCCTATACATTAAGATAATTCTTTAGACCTTATTTTAACTAATCAAATCATCTCCTAAACCTATCAATCATACAAATAATTGAAATGGGACACAAAATCCATACATAATACCTCTCAAAGTTATAATAAATCATTCAATTCTTTTTAATTGAAAACATCCAATGTTAAGCATAAACTTGTTGTTTGAGTGAGTGATTCTGGTTGGGTGTTGAGCGAATGACATTTCATTAAACTTGTGAATTACTAATTCTCCCTTTCTTAATATGTGAATTCATTACTTAAACAATATATATTGTTGTTTAAGCAAAGATAGTTTCAGAAAAAAAAGATTGGTTCAAACTTTTCGTTTCTTGAGCATCCAAATGAGCCTTTGAACTCTCACTTCTAATGGGATGTAAATCAATATTGACTCTTTCTTACTTAAGTGTTATACTATCATTCGAATGATGTGACTTCTTCCATCATATCACATACTGTTTATTTTCCTTTTATTTTACATTTAGCATCTTTGACAAAAGTTCTTGATGTTCTTGGTATAAGAGGATGTGCCAAAAATCTCATATTTTTTAAATATATGAACAAATAATAATAATAATATATAATACACGACAAACATCGTCTTTGTAAGCAGATTTTGTAAAATTAAATAGATTTTGTAAAATTAAATCAGATTCACTTTTCTAATACAAAATGTTTTAAGTTTCAAACAGACGAAAATATTTAGTAAAAGAAGAATGAATTTGTTTTAAAATTATTTATAGTTTTTTAAATATATTTATATACATAGATAGATAGATATTTAGAGATAAACTACATACATGAAATGAGATGAAGTGTATAAATTGGTTATATTTCTAATGATGCCTTGGTGGTTTTGTAGGGCCCTGAACAAAATGCATTGGGTAATTTGCTGGTGCTGTTTCTTTTAGGTGGTATATTTTCTGGGGTTGCTCTTGATTGGTTGTGGCTCATAGGAAAATCAAGCTTTTAAAATGAATAGGTATATGTAAAGACCGCTGAAATGCAAGTATATAAAATAAATAGCCAGGGAGTGCTTCTATCTATGTTCCAGCTACGGGAGAAAATAATTGAATATGACAATATCTTCTCTTTTACCCCCATTAAGCTAGTGCAAATTATGCTTCGATCATATATTTTTATTATTTATTCTCATATTTGGGGGAAATTAAATTCAAAAGTTTGAGCTAGTTTTATGATAAGAAAATTTTTGTAAATTTTAGTTGTTTATGATTATAGAACTTTCTTCTGAAAAGATATTATTGTTGTTTATAACTATTTTCAAATAGATTTATTTGCTTTTAGTTTCACACGGATTCTTTTGTCATATTGAACCTGATTTCTTTCTGTTGCAACAAAATCATTAATTATTTAATGTTTATTCTAATTATGATCCGTTATTATTGTTATAAACATCTGATATATAAAATTTATGTGCATCATCAAATTGATGTGATTATAAAAACTGTTTCCAGTTAGATTTCACTGTTATAGCTTCAACGGTCCAATAATGTCTATGGAAGTTTTTCGGAGAAAGTTTATTCACTTAATTGGATCTGAATTTTTTTGTTTCTTCAATTAATTCTAATTTCAATCCAAGATTTATAATAAAATATAAATTAAATTTGTTGCAGATTTACTTATGTTCTGCAGTTTTTCTTTATGCTTTTAAAATATCATTTTGCTGTATAAGGAAAGTTCTGACTCACGCATCTGCATTTCAATCAATTACATAATTATTTAAATCAAATAAACGTTATACTCTGAAGAGGGGAACTTTTTAACTTTTTGAAATTGGTTTTACTGTCATGTGTACTGCTCACATTAATTAATTACAGATATTTGAGAATCAAATTGAATTGATTATGGGTTGAAATTCTAGTCTTTTCAAAAATCTAAAAAGTTGTCAACGGAAAGAAATATATACTGCAGCTGATAATTATTTGAGATAAATTTGATAGGCTTTCTAGTTTTAGAAACCAATTTAATTTCACGTACACTGGTTAAGGAAAGTTCCTATTGATTCACGATTTTTATATAATTGGAATTAATTAATATAGATTGAAACGTTATGTAATATTATAAAAAGAATTTTTTTCTAATATGGTATAATGTTTACTTTGTCTGTTTTCTTGATATACTCTCTAAAATTAATATCAATAGTTTGTCCTTGATCATCAACGCTCTTCATGTATGTAAATTTATAGAAGTTCTTCAAATTAAAATCCTGTTTTAGAAAATAATTATTGATAATTCTAAGAAATATAATTGCTATTAACAATTAAGTATAATGTAGAGTTAAAATTAAAAAAAATACTTTCGAGCAGTAGAAAATGTTCTCATCCAATCAAGTTTAATTGTTGGAAGATTCACAAATTATCTTTGACGTCTTCAACGACTAGTTTTACAAAATTATACATAGAGAAATAATTTAAATTTAAAGAAAACAATAAAAAAGAGAGAGAAATATATTGAGCTATACCTTAAAGAATTAAACTATATATTAAATATCTAAATGCATTGTTAATGTGAAAAACTATTTGTATAATTTTTCTGTGAATTAATTCTTGTGAAGCTTTTATTATTTTTTTCTTTTGAGATTGTTTCTTTCAGTATTAAGTTGTCTTGATCTCAGAGAGATTGGTACTAATATAATCAAAAGAGGTTTGTATACTCTTGATAATCTGAAAATGTTTGTGTACTCTTAATAACTTAGAGAGATTTGTATGTATTTAATAACTTAGAGAGATTTGTATGTATTTGTAATAATCTGGAGATGTTTGTATACCCATAATAACCTGAAAAGGTTTGTCTGCTCGTGACAATTGGAGAAATTTGTATATTGGTGACTGGAGAAGTTTGTGAAGATAAAGTTGTTTATACTCGTTGTAAATATTTACATAATAGTGAGACCTATTGATCGGTTTGTTTAAAGGACAACTACACATAACTCAAAAGATTAGGGTGAACTAATACAAAACTTATTCATGTGCTTATATATTCTTGCATTCAACCATCTTTCTTTGTAATTTTGATTTTAACGAATTGAGTTTAGGCTTCATTCAAATCCTCTTCTAGAACCAGTTATTTCTAAGTAACTAATAATATATATATATATATATATATATATATATATATATATATATATATATATATATATATAAACACATAAGAATTCATATGACAGAAGATAAGAAATATTAATGAAAAAGCAAGTTCTATCAAATATTAACATCTTGTGATATAAACATACTTTTATGGGTACAAGATAAGTTTAAAACATCCAAAATTAAGAACTCATAACATATTAAATATGAAATAAACTTTTATTGAGTTTCTCACCACCATTAAATGTCTTAATCCACGTGAATTAAATCATTAATAGTCTATAGGTTTCAATTTCAAAATCTACATATATTTATATTTCATTATTCATAGTTTATAATATATATATATATATATATATATATATATATATATATATATATATAACTTCACATTTTACATTCTATATATTCCATAATTTACTTGAATAATGACAATAAATTAATTAAATATATTATTAAATATTATATATATATATATATATATATATATATATATATATATATAACACTCATAATAATTCAATTAAAAAATGTATTTTTAAAGTTAGTAAAGATTTTTTTTTCTCGAGGAAAAATAAATCTTAAAGGTGATTTTTTACTTTAGTTTTTCTTGAATTAAAACTTTAACGTTAAAGAATATTTTTTGTTAATAGAGTAAAAGTTGATCTTAGACCAACTCAAACTCTTAATCTTAATTTGGTTAAAGTAAAAATAATCTTGTATGAATGAAAATATCATATGAAACTAATGTAGTAATACCAAAATAGATTAAAAATTTGTCACTTTTACTCTAATATGTACAACTTAAATAAGCTCAAAATGATCAAATATAACTACAAAATTTCTTAAACATCATACTCCACTCATTCAAAACTCAATACAATATTTATTCACATAAAACTCGTTTTGATAGCATAATTTCTTTAATTTTAAATGTATTATATAGACGTGTCAAATTATTATAAATTAAAGATGATTTTTTATAAACAACTTTAAACACAATTTCAAAACAAACTATTTCAATTCCCAATCATACGAACAAAAATAAAAAAAAAAAAAAAAAAAAAAAAAAAGGAAAGACCAATATTAAACAATTAAGGTTTAAATATATCAGTCTACATAAGTATCCATTATACTAGCCCTTCAACAATGTTAATAAATTCAAAGTACTTTAATTCAACGATCTACCACTTAAAAACTCACAATTCCACCCTTTTAACTTAAATTAACATTCTTATTCTGACACATAACATTATTTCTTACAAACTAAAATAATGAATCTAATTTACTTACAAAACTAAGAGATAGAGAGAGTTCTAAGAGATAAACAGTCCAATTTTTTCAAATCGCAAACATGAACATAATTATTTTACTAAAACCTCCATAACTAAATCGAATCCTATTCCAAATTTATAATCAATATATCATTTTTTATAATTTATCTTACTTCGAAAATCTAGTTACTTCAAGCCAAAACCCAAAAGTTTTATTTTTAATACAAGAGACTCAAACCTGTGCAAAAAAAGACCCTCATAGTCTAACTAAAAATATTACTATAATTTTAATCAACTAAATGTTCATCTCTATCCGTTAAACTTCACATGTAGACAATTACTTCTAAGCATATAAACAACCCAACAAACAATCATTCTAAGAAAAAGAGAAAAAAAAAAAAACTTACTCTAAACGATATTTTGGTTCGGTAGATTTATTTTATACTTTCTACTAATATCCCTAGGATATACTTGGATCATGAAAAAAAAAGAATATTACTCAGAAATATAAAAAAATAGAAAATATAATTTTAAAGAAACATTAAATTTTATAAAATAAAGTTTAAAAAATTAAATTTGCCTATTTATAAACATTTTAACTTGATTAATAAGTTATTTCATTTAAACAAGTTATAATCTTAAACTAATTTAGTTGATTCTTACATAAAAAAAATTCAAACAAATGGATGAAAGTGAATAATTTAATAATATTTATCTTCTTACTTAATTATTTCAAATAACTTGAAGTAATGAAAAGTTTGAAAATAAGAAAAAGTAATTAAATTAATTTAAAAGTAAATTAGTTTAATAAGTAAATGAAGAAGTCAACATGTATAGCCATTAAATTCTTAGATTTGATTAATTGTTAAGAATTTTAATTATAATTGGATTTATTAATATTAAGTATTTATCTTTATTAATTTAATGGAAAATATTTCCAATTCAAACAAAATATATGATAGTTTAAAATTTAATTATTTCAAGAAAATAGTTATAAAATTTTAAATAATTAAAAATAATAAATACGAACTTATTTTTTTATTAATAAATAATTATAATTCTTTTTAATGTTTAAAATTTCAAGATCCTTTTAAATATTGATTTTAATTAATCAGAATTATAAAATTGAGTTTAACTATTTACTGTTATTAATTCATGGTCTCAATAAAGTATTTTAAACATTTTGTACAAATTTAAAAATAATTAAAATGATTTTTAATCGATTAAAGTTATTTCATTTGATTTAACTATATAATTTTAGCAAATCAGACTTTCAACAAGGCATCTGTAGCCTTTTTTTGTAAGTTTACAATCTCAAGAATATTATTTAAGCACTTGTGAGGAATACAAGTGGGCAAATTAATGTAATTAATTAACATTTTAAAATTAATAAATATTAATTTGACTCAGGCGAGATTCTTATTTAAATTGATAGATCTTGAAGTGATAACACAAGACATTTAAAGGAAAGGAGCTAGAGCGCATGTGCAGAAGAGACAAGGGCAAGAAGGAGCAAACTCTGCCAGTGATTTGTTTTCGTCTTCAGAACAACGATTCTTCTTCTGGTAAATACCTAAACCCTATCATTCTCTTCTTTCGTATTCATGGCGTAATGGATTCATGCTTTTGTAAATGAATTACTCTCGCCGAACCAAACGTCATTTGCTGATTATGTGCCATGTGCCGTTTTGTGATTATTGCATTGAGTGTGTTTGCGTTTGCGTTTGCGTTTGGACGAAACGGTTTTGTGATTCTTTGCCGACATTCTGCAGATTGGTTCATTGCTACGCTTTTCCATTTCCTTTTCTTGATATTTGCGTTGCCACTACTGGTAACAATAATTGAATGTTTGACTATTTAGATATATGAATAAGAAAATTGGGCCAGAGTTCTCTGTATGAAAACAAACTACTAGATATTTTAATCTCTAATTCAGTGGTTAAACTTTTTATTATATATTATTTTATTATTTGAGGTATGAAAATGATTTTTGATAATTAGATGTAGATGCAATCACTTCTATGAGTGCATACACTACAAGAGTAAATTTGAGTATTGAAGTTGAAAATTTCTATTATTCAGCTTCAAATGTAGCAATGAATGTGTTGTGTTTGGGTATGCCATTTATTTTGAAGATTTTTTTTTTAATGAAATAGAATTGAATTTTGGGCAAGGGAATTAAGAAATATATTTACATGTGTAGTTTGAATTGATTTTAACTTATTATGTGCATAAAAAATTAGTCTAAAACTATTTTCAAAATATTTTTAGATACGAAATAACTTTTTTTTTTACTTTATTTATCCTACAATTAATTTATTTTGAAGGAAAGGCATTTTAGGGCTCTCAAGAATTACACAAAATTAGTTTTGGTCCTAGCATTTTGAAAACTGTAATTTAAATCCTGTTATATATTAAATATTCCGTTAAATAAAAAATGAAGTAGATGTTTAAAAACAAAATCCATTACAAAGTAAACACCTATTTTTGGTTTTATTGTTGTCATTTTTCAATTAACATCAATCAGGTACAAGTTGTTTTTATTTTTTACCCCTTAGAAGTATGAATTGGTTTGCTTCCAATTCAAAAAATATGTATTGGTTTGCTTTTTTTAATAATATGTATAACAATTTTAAAATAACATTTACAGTTATGTATCTTATGGACTAGAAAGACTAAAAGTCCTTCTAATTATGTTTATTCTGATTATGGTTGTCGTTGTCATGAGTATCATATGTATGTATAAGTCCAATGAGAAGATTTTATAACACACAATCATAAACACTTAAATTATCATAATTTATGATATTTCTCATACTCAAACACGTTATAAAATACTACAACCCTAGTCGTAATATTATCTTAAATATTTCTCTCTATACACCCGTAAAGCATGCCTACGTCACTATATAACACTAGGTATTAAAATACATCATCACACAATATTATAATGTCATATTAGATATCCATATAATATATATATATATATATATATATATATATATATATATATATATATATATATATATAGTATATCTGAATCTAATATCTTACTGTTTCAATTTATATTTGTATTATTATTTTTTAAATATGAAAATAAATATTTTTTCAAATGTATGGTAACAACGTTACAATATAATATAAAGAACAATCATTATCTCTTAAAAGTTTACTTGAGGTACTAGTTTGCTGTCACTATGAATTTGATGAAAGGTATTACATTTATTTATTTTAAAAATTAAATTAAATTCAAAATTCAAAATAATGATATAAAATTAAAAACTAATTATAACTGAAAATAAAAACAATTAAACTTTTAAGACCGTCAAACATTTTCTTTTTCTTCGTATAATTGATTCCCAATCCATTACACTAGAATAAAATAATAGAGTTCACTTTAAGACCATAAAATTAATTGGTAAATAAAAGAGCTACTTGATCACTGTATTATCGTGGTGTACTTTATAGTGGTGCATAGGTTGGATCGTTATGATTGTTTATTTATATTTTCTCCGTTGTCCTTTATAAATTCACTTCAGAATATTAAAAAGAATAGTTAAGTATATTAAATTTTATTAATCTTTTTAATATGTTATTCTAGTATGATAAAATACATTACTGATCTAACCAAAAGTTAAACATGGATTAAGATTAAGGTATTTTTAAAATATTATTAAATAAAATAAAAATAACTAAAAATTGCATAACAAAATATGTTTTTTTTTTTGTAATAAAAAGGAGACTCAAAAGAACACAAATCTCGTGATTAATGACATGTTTATAAGAAAATTACGGTGATTGCTGAAGAAAGAAGCTGTGGCCCGCGCTTAGGCATGTTACGAGGTCGTTTGAAAGGGTGCAATGGAAATTCATCTCCAACCGCATCAAAGTACAGTTCCGAATGGAAATGAATCATCAAATAATTAAATCTGCAAACCGTATTTGCGTTCAATCTTTCTAATCAAATCCCAATCATCTTCTATGGCATCAAATGATTGGTGAGTCACCCAAGTTAATGTTAATTCATTTCTCCTTAATTATTCGTCTTCTTGACTTTTAAATAATAGTTCACTTTATTCATTTTTAATAGCAAGCCTCTGATTAGAAATGGATCAAACGAATCCATGGAGAAGGTGTTGTTCATTATTCATACATTCTCTTAACCAATTGAAGCGTGTAGCCCACAACACCTCTGCATAGAACACAATACGCATCGACATAAAGCGTACCAGTTATTCTTCAGATAATGCCAATGCTGTTTTTCTCTTGGTAAAATTTGGTTGTTGGATTAACGAGCTTTAACACCATAAACTATCTAGCTTGTGTCATTTATTCTTGTACTTCCACATCGCCTGTTGTGGTATTTTTGTTGTGATCGATCAATTCCCACAGTAGGCACCAATTATTCAATACCTTAAAAAAAAAACACAATAGCAGGTGCACTTAAATTAATAGGGTGAACCATATAATTTTAAGTTCTTCTTGCTTGAACATTTAAACTGCACCAATAGTATTGTTTTAGACACCGAATCTCCAATCAAAAGAATCGAGTGTTCTTCCAAAGAGAACCAAACAACTTGTTAAAGAAGGTCCCAATTAACTCATTAAGAAAGTAAGAGACCGCCTAGTCAACATTAACCAAATAACCAACATTAACAATCTAACCAACATTAATCCTCTATCCAACAGAAACATAGAAAATAATTAGAATGTAACATATTGTTCATCTATATTTGTTCTGTCTCTAATTTATTCACGCATTAATCAAAACGTACTTTCTTCTTCAAGGACTCAGATATCTATGGACTAGCAGTTATTGTTGATAAATATTAATTATCCTCAACGTTTTCTTAAGAGGAGTCGCCATGGATGCCAGTGAGTACTGTGGAGCACCAAAAAAACCCGAGGTAATCGCAATTTTAACTGAAGAACTTACTGCTAACACGTATAATGGTAATATTTCTCTAGAATGGAATTTGTCATATTGTCGGTTTGTTTTCAATGCAAGCAGGGAAAATATGAAGCAATGACAATTTGTTTCATTCTTGGAATTGGGTCCCTTGTTTCCTGGAACAGCATGTTGACTATAGGAGATTACTATTACACACTGTTCCCGGTAAGTAATTCATGGTGCTTTCAGTTTCTGATAGTACTTGACATAACTGTACAATATCTTTTTATTTCCAACAATAGATGTTTCTCCTATAAAAGATGGGAAATAGCAATTTTCTAACTGTGATTGACCGATACTTCTTGAAATATGGGTTGCATAATTCATTCTAAAGAATCTTTTGTTCGACTCTGAAGAAATATCATCCTGCAAGGGTACTTACCTTGGTCTATCAACCATTTGCAATTGGAACAATGATAATACTGGCACACTATCAGTCGAAGATCAATACTAGAAAGCGGAATTTGGCTGGATTCACTCTTTTCTTTTTTAGCACTTTCTTTGTTCTTGTTGTAAGTACACCATTTCCAGTTCTATAATTTGCAGCGACTGATAGTCAGTGACTTATTTTCCTTGGCTCATCAAGCTTCAACTATCTGTTGTGACAGGTGGATCTAGCAACAGCAGGGAAAGGTGGAATTGGACCTTATATTGGTATATGTGTGCTTGCTGCTTGTTTTGGAATAGCAGATGCTCAGGTCGAAGGTGGCATGGTAGGAGATCTATGTTTTATGTGCCCCGAGTTTATCCAGGTTAGTCTTTCATATAATTTATGCATATCTTTCAGTGATAACCTTTTTAGTTACAGTTCCTATATATTGGAGGTAGGATTTACAAACTCGTAGGTTGAGGTCTTCTGCTATCTTTTTTTACTTAAATAATACATATTGCTCTGCAGTCCTACCTTGCTGGTTTGGCAGCATCAGGGGCTCTAATTTCTATTCTGAGAATGGTGACCAAGGCAGCTTTTGAGAAATCTAATAATGGACTTCGCAAGGGAGCAAGTATGTTGTTATTCTTATTGTACAATGATCATCTATATTGGTATCTTATGTTGTCAGGATTGGTTGATTTTGATAGAATATTATTTTGTAATGTATAAAGCTTCTGTCAATTTTCAAACTGCATGATGATTCTTAGCGCAGTAAAAGTTGTTTCTTTAAATTAAAGAGATTGTTTCTTATTTTTGCAGTACTATTCTTGGCAATTTCCTCATTCATTGAGTTAGTTTGTATCTTCCTGTATGCAATCTACTTCACCAAATTGCCCATAGTGAAATATTACCGTTCAAAAGCAGCGTTAGAGGGATCAAAAACTGTTGCAGCTGACCTTGCTGCTGCTGGAATTAGTACAAGGACTAAAGACGAAGTATTATAATTATGCTAAAAGAATAATACTTTAATCTCGTGGAAATAAGTTTTTATCATCTCCTAAATGATTTGGAACTTTTGCAGGGTGGATTTGATGATAAGCAACAAGAGCGGTTGAGCAACAAAAGATTATTCCTTGAGAACCTTGATTATGCAGTTGATTTATTTTTTATATATGCGGTAACACTGTCAATCTTCCCTGGGTTTTTGTATGAAAATACTGGAAAACATGGGTTAGGAACATGGTATGTACTTTATGCTTAGTCTTTTTAATCCAATTACCTTTTTACATGACTTGATGAACCACAACTTCTCTCCAATCAGTAGAAGAAAGAAAAACACATTAAATAGATGAGACCCACCTTTTCCACTTTATGTAATTACAATGTAGATATGACATTTCTAGAAATCATTAGGTTATCTTATATCACATAGTTAGGATTTATCTTCATATTTTTTTTTTTTCCATTAAGTGTTATTAGTCTATTATAAATTAAAAAAATGAATATATATCAGATCAGTCAGCGTGGTGATTATTTATCTTAACACTCTCCCAACCCCACGAATAAGAATTGTAAGATAAAAGCATATGCTTAAGGAATAATCTGACTATGACCTGAGAAATTGTAATCCTAAAAAACTGTAATTATAATTAGAATATTTGGGCACTGGTTATCTTTGCAGGTACCCAGTTGTTTTGATAGCTATGTATAATGTAGTGGATTTGATATCAAGATATATTCCTCTTGTGCCATGGCTGAAGTTGGAATCCAGAAAGGCTCTACTAATTGCAGTCTTTTCTCGGTTCTTGCTGATTCCAGCATTCTACTTTACAGCAAAATATGGTGACCAAGGATGGATGATTTTTCTCACCTCCTTTCTGGGACTTACGAATGGCTATCTCACTGTGTGTGTTCTTACTGTGGCACCAAGAGGTTACAAGGCAAGTTCACCCAACTCAACTCTCAAATATCAAACTAATAGGTTTCCTTATGCTGTGAACTTGAACTACAAGTTCAAATGCATCTATTAGCTCTAGTTATATCATCTTAATTATTTGCTCATGAGGAAATTAAGTATCTTCTCAATTACTTAAAATATTCAATTCTTTAGTTAATAAACATGGTTGAGTGCCTTCTTTTTTTCATTTCTCAATTAACTAATAAAACAATTCTATTTTATTTATTTACTTGGCACGATATTTATATTTTTTAATAATCATATTCTATATCAATTTTATTTGAAATAAAGTTTAAAAGAACCAAACGGATTAAGAATTCATAATTAATTCAACATCTTTTTCAATCAAGCATACTCATACAAATCTAATACCAATCACAACAATCCAATTTTATTATAATACTAATACATAGCCATCATATCAATCACATATATACTTGTCTTAAGACTTATTAAATATGTCCAACATCTAATCCATCATATCACATATTAGGATAAGTTCAAATATCCAATACCGAGTATTTAAAGTGAGTCTAAGTGTGTGTGAATCCCCTCATCAGTCCTCATCACCTGATGTCTTAGCCTTTGTAACTTGGATTATCAGTGAAATTAGAAAATATCTGTTACAACATAGGCTTTTCATACTTAATGTATAATCCAATAACAACTCATACATAATTTATGACACCAACTTCATGCAAATTCATTCATTCACACATAATACATATCATTTAAACACTTAACAAATAAATTGAATATATCAAATAACATATAATCAATTTCATTTCAACAAGAAAAACTTTGGATACGGTGATGATATCACCCCACATCCAGATTCTTTAACCTAGGCTACTATTGAAAAATTGAATCTAGCTTCCCTTATCTGAAATGGTTATCTTCAAGACAATTTTTTCCAAGACTAAGCATTAGTGTTGCTTCAAAATCTAGAGACTTAGAGCAAATTATTCAAACATAGTCAAATTTTAAAACATTATAAAACAAGTTGAGATGATCACTTTTCGCATCTGTCCTTACCAAGATTAATAATAAAATCATAAGAAAAAAATAGAAAACAAAAAATTTTTAGAATAAATAGGAACTTACTCTATTTGGAAATCTAAACGGATAGAATTGTTTATTGGTTTCTCAATTACTACAAGATGCAATCAGATTATGAAATAAATAAAGTATGAAGAAAAAATTTAGACTTTAGGTAAAAGGTGAGAGAAAGAGTTATGCATGTTTTTTTTTAGAGTTTATAATAGGTTCATCAAACTTTACTAAAATAGACTCTAATATTATTTTAAGAAGTAAATTTTAAATCTAACGTTAACAAACACAATTGATAAGGTGAGATTTGCACTCACTTATATGTTATGAATTGGCTGTATATATAAGTTATATGAGCTCTTCAACAATAATTATAATTTTAATATATATAAAAAGATATTTGAAGGTAGTTAAATAATTTTAACATATGTAAAAAAATGTTAAGAAAATAAGGTTTACTTAATTACTATAATATTATATATAATATTTGTATAATATGAGGTTTTTACCGTGTTCAACCACAATGTCAATCATTCTAGTTATATTCATAAATAAGTATGGATCAAAAGTAAATATGTTGAAGTTCATTATTAAATATTTCACCGTAAACTATATTTTTATTGTAGTTCATGTATTTTTTTTTCTGGAAAAATGTGTTTTCTGTTTATCTTTTTTTTTTTTGTTAAACTCAGTATTTTTATTT
>Ga0209700_103488_pt1 | contig 30026 bp, 19 predicted proteins | sample SiratroredBW_FD_187528 | JGI IMG/M metagenome (GOLD analysis project Ga0209700, IMG submission 187528) | Root nodule microbial communities of legume samples collected from California, USA - Siratro red BW (SPAdes) (version 2) | ecosystem: Host-associated > Plants > Roots > Nodule | place: USA...
TATATATATATATATATATATATTGTTTTATAATCTTAATTTATCTTACTAATGGATTTGACCAATACAATACAACCCAATCAGATACATATACATGAATATCATCTATTGTTTAAATATGTCTAGTATTCATCTTCCTTTTAATAATTTATATACTTTTAATAATTTATACACACATCCAAATTGATGGTCTACAATGAGTTTCAGAGAGTATGAATTCAGTTATTAACTTTCCATTACCTGATATCTTAGTCTATGTGACTTAGATTAGTAAAGTTTGATGATCTCTGTAAAGTATAAATAAAAATACTTAATACATTCAACAAGCACAACTCATACATTATCCAAATGTATGGCCTAAATTTAATCATTTACATTAGCATATCTTATTCAATCCACAAATCAAAACATGCAATAATACATAACACACCAAGACAACAATTATTTACTAATTAAGCACTCAATATTCATTGTTTCCGAGTTTAGATAACATAAAATCAGTCATTTTATTAAACTATACAAAATTTCATTTTTACCAATCTTGCAAAAGAACATTGCAAATCGAAACCACACCTATATCACATTCAAGTATTCTAGCTCAGTATACTATAAAAAGATTTTAAGACTAACTTTCCTTATCTGGAGATTTGTCTTCAAGTAGTTTTCAAAATAGTTTGCAGTACCCAAAAGTTCTAAGAATTTAGAATAGGTTACTAAAACAGAACTGAATTTCGAGATGATTCTAATTAAGTTGAGAGTTAATTGTTCTTGCATAATCTTAAAAAAAAAGTAGAAAAAGTAAGGATTCTTAAGATAAACAAAAACTTATTTTGATTAAAATTATAATCAATTGTGAAATGCAATAAAATTTTAAAATTGATAATTTTTTTAAATAAGAATATGGATAAATGGAAGAGAAATTTTTGAAAACCAAAAAGAAAGAAGAAGACTACATGTATCGGTTCATTCCTTTTTTTTTATATTATTCTTTTAAAAGCAGTTAACAATAATGTTTCGTCTATATATATATATTATTTCTTATGAATTTAAAGTGACTAATATTATATATTTAATAAATCATATAATATTTATTGAAATTAACATAAGAAAAATAAGTCATGAGCTAAAACTCAAGAATATACATATAGAGAAATATATATATATATATATATATATATATATATATATATATATATATATATATATATAAACTAATTAGTGGATGCATAATTTGATACATAAATAAATTATGAATTTAATCCTATATCAATTATTAATTAAAACATTATACCACAACATTAGTTGTCGATTAATTAAGAATAAATATCTCTAATTATTATAATATTATAAATTTTTAAAAATCAATTTAATTTAATTATTTTTTTATCGTGATTTAAAGAGTTGTAACGTATAATTCTTTAGATTGTTTTTACATAAATATGAATATACACTTATAAATGTTATATTGCATTTTTTTTTAATGAAAACCGATTCTGCATTATTATAGATAATACCTTTTAAGTTTTTATGTAGATTTTATAATTAATATAAATCCAACAACAACCTTATATATAAATATGATAATCTTCATAATAAACTTTATTATCTCAGTTATAAATATAATTAACATAAAAAGTAATAATTCTTACTAATGTCAAAATACATGTTACAACCTTTTTTTTTTATAAATATTACACTACGAACATAAAAAAAATAAGACTTGTGATAAGATTTATTGCACTAACCAATATAAATCATAATTTTTACGTGGATCTTGATAATAACCTGTATAAAAAATATTTTTTTATTTTTATTTTACTGATTTTCCTTCTTACATAACAATACAAGAAATATGAGTACAATAATCATCACTATCCAAACATATATGTTCCTTTTTAATTAAATGCTATTATCTATATTACACAAATCATACAAATATTATTATTCTTAATTTAACTAAAATTAAAAAAATATTAAAATAAACAAAGAAAAACTAACAATATAAACATTCGTAGAATAATAAATATTGTACAATGAGATAAAAAAAATCAATATTTAAAAAAAAAAATTAACAATCTTCTAGTACACTAGTCGTATTAACTATCAAAATTGAAAAATAAAACAATTTATTTATTTGATTCAAATTTTATATTAATTTAAAATATTTAATTTGTATGTTTAATTTAAATGATTATTTAATAAAAAAGAATCGAGCTTCATATATATATATATATATATATATATATATATATATATATATATATATTTATATTTATAATATAGTTCTAACTTCACTATATGTACCTCCACCCTAACCAAACGTCCCTAACCAAACGTAGACTAATAAAAAATTACGTTTAACGCATGATTTCTGAAATTAACAATTTCTTGAGTTCTTTTTGTTAAAACTGAAATTATTTACAAACTCATTTAATAAAGATTTATATTAAATGTTATATTCTTTATTCCAAAATAAATTATAACTACAAACATGTCAATAGTTCGAAGATTACTCAATTTAGTCGTAGAGTAAATAGATATTTGATATCAATAACGTGATTAAAATACAAAGTGACACTTAAGATTTTTTTTACAAAAATTTAAAAAGAAATACAAACTTAATGAGCAAAAAAATCTTATCTAATTATGTGAAAAAACAAGTGTTAAAACATATTTTTTAAATAAAAATAATAATAAATGCATGTTCTTAGAATTAAACTTTGATTTTAATCAGAAAACAATAGTAAAAATATTGAACTAATTGTGTTTAATTTTTGTTTTAAATATATATTTTTTCCTTTAGTTTCTTCATATACTTGATGGTCTCTATCTATCATCCATTTATTTGTTTTTATCATTGATATGATTAATTAATATGATTCAATTTTCAACTACACAATATATATGCTCACCTTATCATCTATAATAGAAAAATTGTAAATGATTTTAAAAGAATCACACAAAAGTTTATGTAACTCAAGATAAATTACAGTCTTATTTTAGTTGTGACAACTTTCCTGGTGTTTGTTTGTCACATCTACCATTATCCCTGAATGCCCTCTAAGATTACTTGGTGGATACCTTTTCTCTTCTTATTTTTCTTTTGGCCCTTTTGATGAAGCTGGTATTTTTGAGTATGACTTGCTATTTGAGTTGAAGATTTTGATGGAAGAAACCGTCTTGAAATGTCTTTCCAATCTCTCTTATCACAATTTTTAAGTCTAATAAGAAATAACCTGTGGTAAAATAGTTCAAGCATAAATTCATTAAAATTCATATTAAATGTAATATTATCATGATATACAAAATTCATAATATAGAATTAGGGAACCCAAAATATTAGAATTTAATTGAAATATACAATTGTTCATTTTTTGTCGAGCGCTTGTACCGTTTGCGATGTGACTTCAATACGGGAGGTATTAAGTGATTTGAGTAGCTAGACATTTGAACCCAATGAAGTTGAACATATTTAGATAAAGTGATGTTTGATAGTATGATAGAACCATCAGTAGCAGGAAAAATAGTGGGGCGGCTAAGGAGTGTAGTTATTGTAAGAAAAAACATGAGGGTAAAGAGGTTGAATGATAAGGGGGAACAAAAAGTTGACTGGTAGGAAAAGCGTGACCATAAAAAAATATGAGGGGAAAGAAGATGAGTGTTAGAGGTAGGAAACTCTAGGACGAGACCTTGATCATCGAGAGGAACAAAGTTATCAATTGTCTCTCATAAGATCTCTGAATATTGTTATTGAATGTCACTTGATAAGTTGAAACATTAGGACAAATATTCTAAGTGGTAGGAGTAAGAAATTCAAAAGCAAAACCCTGATCATCAAGAAAGTTCTCAAATGTCTCTTCATAAGTTCTTTGAATGTTGTTATTGAATGAAGGTGAAATATTAGGACAAATAGTCTAAGTGGTAAGAGTGGAAAATTGAGAAAAAAGACCACTAGTGTAAATAGTCTGAGTGATAACAGTGATAAATTGAGAAAAAAAGACCTTCATCACCAACAAAAACAACATCCTCAATTTGATCATTCTTTTCAAATGATGTTTCTTGATAAAATAGAACATGATGTATGGTCCACAACACATACCTAAAAAGAAGTTAAAAATTAAAATCGTCAATTTAATTATACAAAATATTTAATTAAATATCATAATTTTTCTTATTAATTAATATTTTTAAAAATAATATTCAACGGTGAAGTAAATTTATAAAATTTATTTTTTCACAAGATTATTTATGGGAAGAAAGTGATAATCTCTTTTTTTTTTCTCGTTGAATATTCAAATATTACTTTATTAAATCATTTAACTCGAGAAATAATAAAAAGTCACAATATATAATTAAAGAAATTACTTTCCAGATTAATAACCTTTAGTATCATGAAAATGTTTTAGTTATTTAAGAATTTAAAAGTATTATAATATCTTAACAACTTTTATAATATCTAATAATTATTCGTATTATTATTTTATTTCAAACTTTTATTTATTTTTATTTTGATTATTTAAATATAATATTTTATTATTAAAAAAGGTTATCAAATTTTTATCTCAATTAACAATTCAACATGACAAAAAAATTAACTTTATTTGCATGAGCAATGTTGTAGAAAAAACTAATTTAAGAAACGCACTTAACCGTGTAATATTACTGTTTAATATACTAATTAAACAAAAAGAAAATTAACATTTCATTGAAATATAATCATTCAGCTTACAACTTTATTAAATCATCTAACTCGAGAATAATAAAAAGCTATGATAAAAATATCATGTTATTCTTTAATTTCAAATATATATGTATATACATAAATACTTTGTAATAATTTATAATAAAAACCGTAATTTTCTTGATGGAAGATATTTAAACATCAATTACATTAGATTTAATAATTTTCTCTATTCATTATTATAATAATATTTTAAATTTTGTTATATTTCTTTTAAATTGAGTAAATATAGTTTTTTTTTTCATATTGATTAACATATTATTATATATATTTTGTGTGGATAGTCATTATTATTAATTAAAAAATTATATTGAATAACCAAATTAAAAAAAAAGTTTAAAATATTGAAATAAAATTAAAGCAGAAAAAATTATTATATAAAAAGATATTAAAATCCAAAATAAAGAGGAGAATTTAGTGAAAAAAACTCATTAGTAGAAATTATGGACAAGTCATTATTGACTTCTACATCATCAAGTAAGTTTGCATTTAGAAAGTTCTTCAAATTGTTTCAATAATGTGAGTTTATTAAAGGTGATATCTCATCCATATCATGAAGAGACATAGGAGAGTTTGTTATTAGTCATTACACATTATTCTTCTATCATTCAAGATTACTCAATATTATTTTTCTTTCTCTTATTTATATTTTCATCTCACATACTTCTATTTATAAGAGAGTAATAAATAGGCTGCAGGACTGTTTCAAGATCCAAACAAGTAAAACAATTACTTTAAATTTCAAGGTCTCAAATGCCACACAAAATTTAATATTAATAAATTATTATAAAATAAAAAATATTTAATTTTAAAGTTATACCTGAAAATAATTTTAATTAAAAGTTTAAAATATTTTAACTGACTTTAAGTTTATATAGGTATTATAAATATTCTTTAGTGACTTTAAATTTATATGGATACTATAAATATTATTTAATGAATAATATTTTTCAAACTTTTTTCTAATAAATTAATAAATTTTTTTTCAAAAACAATTAAACAACCAATAAATCTTAAATATTATTTTTTTTTAATTTTCTCTCTCTTTTTGTTATGCCATTATATTGACATCATTTATTTATATGTTTTTTTTCATTGTCTGACTCTTTTACTTATCTTCTTACTCTTCCACTTATCTCCTTCCTTTATTTGACTGCTTTAGTTAGCTCCTTCCATTATCTGACTTCTTCAGTTATCTCATTTCTTTATCTGACTTCTCCTCTTATCTCCTTCTCCTTCCTTTCTAAGACTATTTCATTATTCTTGCATATTATTATTTTAATTTGAGTGTTTGATTGTCACTAGGTCATTATCCAATTCTAAATTTCTTTTATCATTATATATTGTGTATTTATGAATGTTTCTCTATGTGAGACTTAGAACGATAGATTGAGAAATTAGAGTTTGTGTTCGCTTTTGATCTCCTTGAGTGAATCAATATTAGTTAAAAATAATATCATGAATTGATTTCAAAATCATTTTATTTTTTCATATTGTTTAAATAATTTCAAAATAATTTGTGTAGATTTAAGGTAGAGCATTACAAATTTAGAATTTATAAATTATATTTAAAGACTTACTAAAGGATAAGACTGAAAAATAGAAGGAGAGACTTGAGACTTCACAAGTTCATTATTTTGGTAATCGGATTTTATCTTTCCAACTTAATCTCATTTTATATAGTTATAATTTATATTTAGTTATATATTATAGTTTTAATTTTATATAAAAATGTATAAATATTTCAACTATAATATATGAATCAGGTTATCAAAACTTAAAAAAAAATAGGAAGAGTTGAGCTTTTTGTTAAAAACTACTACAGACGGTTAAAGCGTGGATTCCTATTCTTTTATATTGAGCATTTTTTTCTTTTTTTTGTTAAAAACTACTAGAAAGAGTACCATGTAAGGATTTGTGTTTTTCTATAATAAATAAGTGTTTCTTTTTAATTTAATTGAGAGTTAAATATAATATATGCTAAGCAAAAGTTTGTTAAGTGAGAATAAATAAAATCAGTTTGTTTTTCATGTGTTAGAATGAGCCAAAAATAATTGGAATAAGAAAAAAAGAGGGTGTTAATAGCATTTCAAAATGATGAGTGTAGAAAATAGAACCTCTTTATTGAGAATCAGTTTTAAGATGTACGCATGGAAGTCATTTGTAGAAGGGTAAGAAAATTCAAGTTGGGAATTTGAGTTTAATTTTTTAGAGTATTCTATAATTAGGGTTTCATCTTTAAAGTAATTGAAGAGTTTTTCTAATATTTTGACTCATCGTCTCTTTCCAGTACTATTAAGGTAAAAAAAAAAAAAAAAAAACAGTTATTTTCTTCTCAAATTTATGTAAAATCATATAAATAAAGTTGGGGTACATATATAATTTGGCTTGCATGTGGAAAAGTCTGAGAAGTCGTGGAGTGAAGTGGTGTTGACTGGATGTGTTTTTGTACTGTTTTGTAACATTGTTTTGATTACATATGATCATTTGAATTCTTGTGAATCAAAACTTTTGTATGACGAGTAAATATATTTTGTTAATTTCATACCATTGATTTAAGATTTATGAATCAGTTTTGGATATTATTGTATAAGGGGTATAGATGAAACTATACAAATTTTTGAATTTTAGTTTTAAGCATGAATAAAAACAAATCATTAGTAAAAAAAAAACGGTATTTATAGTCATTAGTGGAAACTCTCTTCTTCAAATCACGAATCATGTCTTTCATGGAATCTTCAGAATATATATTAGAATGTTGACATTGATCTGTCTCAGATATATGTGGTAAGTCTAGAACTTTACCATGCCAAGTCCATGTTGTATAATTCTTCAAGAAACCATCACAAATAACATGCTTTCGTATCATCTTAATATCTAGTCTTCTTCCATTCACACAATTCACACAGCGACAATAATATCTTACATTTATTCTTGCTCCGTTCCATTCAGCAAATTCTAAAAAATCTTCAACACCTTTGTCATACACATCACTGATTCGACTTGCATTTATCCAACTTTGACCCATCACTACCTTTAGTGAAAGATTTTCATACACATTACTACCAAATTAAATATAAATTGTTGGGGGTCGAACATCCCCGGACTCAGTACCTAAACGCATTTCTTATATATCAAACAATACACAAAGAACATTTCAATACAGACAAACATTCCACTATTACAAGCATTGCAAACAAACATTCCATTCATACAATAATGTCTAAATAAAATGCAAATTGTTGGGGATTGAACATCCCCGGACTCAGTACCCATACACGCAACATATATAGCAAACACACACAAAAACCAATCAAATTTAGATAAGCATTGTAATGACACAGATACAACATTTCAAACATGATAAAAAAAAAACATAAAGAACACAGTGGTGACGCCAGGTGAGAACGAATGCACACAATAGAGCTAAACCAACACATGCTAAACCAAAAAACCCAAACATAAAGTCAATAAAAAATGATAACAAGTGAAAGCAAACGAAAATGGAGTACAAACAAAATAGAAAAATGTGAATGGAAGAAGCAAAAGCTTGAAACGAATACGATACCTTGAATGGAGCTGGAAATGAAAATATGCACCGTCCAAATGAAGCTCCAACGAAAATGAATGAGAAACGTCAAATGGAGAGTGCGAAAGAGTGCGAAAATGAAGGAGAAATCATTGTCAGAACAGTGAAGGACAACGCACGCAATGGAGGGAGAAGAAAAAGTATAAGTGAAAAGACGCAGGGATTGGTAAAAAGGGTATATAAAGTCGGTTATTTACTTAGAACCGACATTATATACCATCCATCCCCAATTTTTTAACTTTGAAGCAATATAATGTCGATTATTGACCCAGAACCGACGTTATATTGAACCCTAATTTATGTAATTTTTGCCACTTTATTTCAGATCTATAGATGACATCGGTTGATTTCTCAAACCGACATGGGATTGAGCATAGATCACATCGGTTGGACTTAAATAACCGACGTGATATATCAAGCGCCAATTTTTCATCTTAAAATTTTGGCTTTTTATTTTTACAGTCTTTTCTATAACTATTTTCAGATGTAATCGACGTGAAATATGGAACTTCACATTGGTTTTTGTGGAACTGACGTGAATTATGTTCAATTATTTACAAAAAATGTTATCGTATTTTTGGTTACATCGGTTTCTATTAGTGAATGTTTTTCTACTAGTGAATGTTTTTTTACTAGTAAATGTTAGGTTAAATTATAATTATAATTTTTAGAAACTCCAAACTTTGGCAAATAGGAAAATTTCAAAGTTTTACTTAAATTAGTTGATAGAGCGGTGATAGAGAGTTTAAATTTTTGTTTGAATTGGTCATTAATGTTAATCAATATCTTAGTTAGATTTGTAGGTGGTTTTTAGTGTGAGAAATCTTCGTCTTGAGCTTGTGAAATAGAATTAGTGTTGGTTTGGGAACAATGTGATACTCTGGGAAGCTTAAACAACTTATATTTGATGTTCTCATTTATGCATAATTTATTAAATGGGATAATTTTTTCTTATTAAAATGTCGTTTGAAAGTATTAATATTTTCTTCATGACATTCCCTTGGTCAAAATTTACTTTAGGAATTTGATACAATTTTGCTCAATAGAATAATTTCTTACCTCGTGAAGTTTGTCAAGAAGAGAACCTAATGAAATCCGTTTAGCAAAATTATCTCAATGGAACGAAAATAAAATAATTTTTAATTATTTAGTCTTATGATTTAGAGAATTGTGTTGAATTTTTAATTTATTTTAAAAAGTTATATTAGTATATTTATAAATGTTATATTCTATTATTTTAATCGCCTTATTTAGTGAAATGTGACTATTTTATTAATTAGTCTAATATTTAATGAATTGGAGATTATTTAATTGTATATATTAGGAAGTTAATATATTTGTGTAGGTGTATAATGTAAGTATTGATTGATGTAATGTAAGGATGGGATATAAGAGATTTTACTTATGACCAAGATCATGTATATTAAATGGTGAAAATCAATAAAGATTCTTATAACCATTTTTGGGATGTAAATTCATTAACAACTATATAGATTTGCATGAAACTATGATGTTATAAGTATGTTACCAATATGGATTGAAATTGAAGGGTCATTAAGTGTTGCCTAATCATAATAAATCACGGTTATTTGCTTGCTTACACTTTTATGCGAAATTTATGTAGATGTTGTCTTCAAATGTGTAGCTTAAAAACAAACCGTGACTTGAAATAAAGTAAAATTTTGGCAAAGGGGCGGGGGGAGGTGCCAGAATTTGCTTCTTCCCTCTCTCCCGAACGGTTCCTTCAATAATAAATAAATAAAACTTCACTAGCCAACTCTTCGATCTCCTAAAAGCCAGTTATGAATGAACGCTCTCATTTGCATTTTCTCATCGTCATCGTGCATTCCGTCGTCTCGTTGGACTTAGTTTTGGTAAGTCTATCCCTCATCTCTCTCGCTCTTTCATCTGTCTAATTTAGGTTTTAACATCTCTTGTTTTGACTGAAAAAGCGTGGCTCCCTACGTCTCTTTCTCACTCCCACCTTCTCACTGTAGTCATTGTGTTATAGTCACTTTCATTGTTGTATTGTCAGTTCGACCTCCTCATACTGGTCGAACTTAGCTTTGGTAAGTCTATCTCTCATCTCTCTCGCTCTTTCTTCTATTCAATTTAGGGTTTTTCTTTTTATTATTAGGTTAGGTATTATTGTGTATCTTTTGGAAATTGGGTTACTTACATGGGGTTATTATTAATAACATGTAATAGTGACCTAGATATCCCTTTGCTAATACCGGAAAGCCATAACAGGCCATTTTTTTCATGATTGTTGCTGATCAAATTGTTTTTGTCATTTGTTTTGTGTGGGAATTATATTTAATGTTAGGTTTTATTATGACTCCCTCCTTTGGAAATAAACAAAACTGTAAGGTATCTTGCCTCATTTCTACTCATCCTGGGTGAAAGGGTGAATGTAACCTGCCATTTGACCATGCTTAAAAGATTTTCATAATGATCCAATAATTAAAATTTTGAAAGGAATTTGGAAGGTCTTCTAACCTGCATAAGAGAAGAGGAGATAAAAAGTAATAGAAGGAAAAGAATAGCAAGAAATATTATCAAAATGAAACATATAATTAATGTTGCATAAAGTCTTACCAAAATTATGTCAAAATGACTCTTACCAACTATGTTAGGATGACTAGTCATACGAATGTGAACCATATCATTGTACTCAACCTAATTTTGAAACTTAGTACAAAGAAAATGAACATTACCTCTTTTTTCTCATGAGCACCTCAAATGTTAAAGTCATCCATAACAATCCAAGAACCAAGAATAGTATATTGAACATATGAGTATGCTTTCAAAAGTTTCTTATTTTTACATAATTAGTAGCTCTACAAATGCTAGGTATATATAAAGTGAAATTATTATCAATGACGAAGAAGGCCAACACTTGATCACAAATAAATAGAATAAAAGGCTACATAGATTTCTCACTAAACAACTTCATATTCAAAGACTCCCAAAAAAAAATCCTAAGAAGCTTGTCATAAGGTGTACCAAGGTTTTGCAATCATAAGAAGTTTGTTATCTTTTATTGGATAAGACAACCAAGTACTATTGGAAAGGCTCCACAAACTCCTAAAAAGATATACATACAAAAGAGTAAGTTTTAAATCCTCCTTGAATATTACAAACCTTAGTGTCTAGGGATATTCTTCAAACTTTATAACTTTTTTTCTTTTTTTTTATTCAAAAATCATGTTGAGAGCAAAGACTCTTTCTTAAGAGATTAAGAGAATCTTTAATTTTGTATTCCTCAACTATTGGTCCCAACTTTAGAGATTTAGAGATTATATAAAAGTCATGATTAGTATATCATTTAATTTGATGGAGGAAAGGACAATATTATCGAGCAAAGAAGTTTTAGCATTTTTAAATTATCTTAGTATGATAAATCATTATAAAAGAAATAAGTGTCATATGAATATAAAACAAAGAAGTGTGATATGAATATTTGTTACAACCTGATTACAAATTAACCTTATTAATAACTAAAGAGAATGTTAAAAATAAAAATTCAAATAAGTTAAATAAGAAAACCTTTATAAACTAATTAATATTTTAAGTTAATTTTGATTTATGAAGAAATTTCACATATGCAATTTACACTATAATAAAACAGGAAAATAGCATGGGTCAAAAATTCACGCAAATGCGTGGACATAGCATGGGCTTTTGCCCATGCTAAAATCCTCGAAGCAAACTATCGTGTGTGGGCTATGCCCACACTATCGAATGTAGAATTGAATATAAAAAATTATGCGTGGTTCAGACCCACGCAAAAATGGTAGAAGCTTGCGAGGGTCAGACCCACGCTTATAATAAAAAAGATATTTTTAAAAAAATAAAAAAAATCTTAATATTATAATTGACATTTATACTACTTTTATTTATATTTTTATTACTCATCATTAATCTTTTAATCAAGTTTTGGACAAAGTGCAATAGGAGAAAGTCGAACCCAGAACCTCTCAACACCTGGAGAGAACCCTTAACCATCAAACAGAAGAGCTTTTTAGTTATGTTACGATTATTATTATACTTATTGAATAAATATACTAGGTGCATGGGTCTGGCTCCCGCTTGATTTTTTTTTTTAAATTTTCTTTTAAGTTTTGCATGGGTATAACCCACGCTGCTTGTAATTAATTAATTATAAATAATATTTTGGTACGTGAGTTTGGCCAACGATTGGTTTTATTTTTATTTTTTGAATTTTGTTTTGCGTTTTGCAAGGGTCTAGCCCACACTACTTGCTGCTTGTAATTAATTAATACATGGGTCCGACCCTCACTTGGTTTTATTTTTTTCTTTTTTTAATTTTCTTTTGCATTTTGTGTGGGTCTAGCCCATGCTGCTTGTAATTAATTAATTACAAATAATATTTTGGTGCATGGGTTTGGCCCTACTTGGATTTATTTATTTTTTTAATTTTCTTTTACGTTTTGGGTGGGTTTAGCCCACGCTACTTACAATAATTAATTACAAATAATATTTTAATGCGTGAGTCTGGTCCCAGCTTGATTTTATTTTTTATTTTTTTATCCATGTTGCGTGAGCTGTGACATTTTAGAGTGGATTTGACTCGTGCTTTTTGGGTTGCGTGGGCCATTAACCCACACATCTTTTTTGCAGTTATTTTGCTATTATTTGGTAGTGTTAAATTTAACGTTATTTCCAATAAATAAATATCATTTATATTAGTTAAAAAATATATATTTAATTTTCAATTGATCATTCGAAATACAATTTCATCGAATATTGTATAATTGATTCAAGTCAAAATATAAATCTAATCATTAAATAAAAATTAGAAGAAACCTAATTACTAAATAAAAATGAGAAGAGTGAAACCTAATCATTTAATGGTGAATTCTAATGAAGTAATTAACAATTTTAAAACATTATAATTATATAACAATAACATAATGTACTATATATACATATATATATGTATACATATATATATATATATATATATATATATATATATATATATATATATATATATATATATATATATATATATATATATATCATTAACTATTATTTTAATTTTCAAGTTATTTTTATTTTTCTTAATATTTATTTCATTATTGAATAAGTTTTTATAAATTCATGTAACAATTGGAGTTGACTTTGAGATTAATGACTACTCTGGAATATCCTGAAACTGGTAATCAATGAGTCAAGTATGACTTTAATATATTTAAACAGGGCATTAAATACTTATACATTTAAAGAAAGTAACATGCTTTATTTAATTATATTTATAACATTACGCCTTATTAAGATTAGTTTACTATAAATTTCAATAAATTATTTGAAAATATTGTACTAATCCAACCTTAAACTATCTTACTTTCCTTTTATAAAATCACCAAACCATAATTTTTTTTCATCAAAGAGACCTCCCTTCAAAACACTTTTTCCATTTTCTTTCTAGTCATGAAAACCACCATCATGCCCCTGATTTAGTTATCAACATGGTTTAGAGAAACACATCTATCATCACCACACTATAAATCCCCCCTCACACAAAGCTTTAACCATCCCAACAAAATTTCTTCTTTCATTTTGGTCACTTAAACTCTCTCACTTCAAAACACTTGACTTTGCCTTAACCACCCTTAGTATTCTTATTTTATTTCACAAACTAACTTTGACGATTGAATTAGATCCTAATCACAACTAGCTCCACTATCATAACTTGTCTCTACCAATAGGCTATCATGACTCCATCTGCAAGAAGGTCAAGAGGTAAAAGAAACAATTCAAGATTCACCTCTCTTTCAATGGCTCAATCTATTGAGTCTTCTGCAAATCTCATCACTTTTAACGTGGTTCCAGACAATGATGTCATAGAGTCTATTTTTGACATTGTTAATCGGGACCAAGTTAGTGTAACTATCATTAAGGCTTCTAGAAAAATCAAGAATGTGACTCTCCAATCTTCAACCTACGGTACACCCAATGCCATACTCCATGGACACTTCACCTTGCTCTCCCTCACAGGTTCCTACTTATACAACAATGAGTACACCCTTCATCCTGGAGCCACCCCTCCCCTTCCCTTATCCTTTGGGATCAACCTATCCACTAGTGCAGGCAAGCTCTTTTGTGGTGTTGTTGGTGGTAAAGTCATCGCTGCTGAGAATGTTCAGATCACAGTCTCCACCTATAAGAACCCTAATATTTTAAAGTATACTACTGAAGATCAAGAAGAAGGTAATAATCAAGATAACAATAATTGAAATGACACAATAACAACTATAGCAATAATCTTAGTACTTATAGTGGAATAATGATTTTATAGAGATTAACTCAATGAGTTTCGAAGTTTGTTGATGGTGAATTATGTGAAAGTAACAACATAAGAGGTCGATCCAGAAAAGAACTAAACTTGAACAAGATTTTTAATGTTGTTTCTCACTTATTTATTTGCTTATTTTTGTTTAAAGTCTATTGTCGTAGTGTGTCATAAGAGTGGTATAAAAGGAGTATTATCCGCAACATTTTCTGTTTCTTTTATTTAGAGAAAAAAGTTATGTATCACTATGTTTGTTTAAACTTATCTATTTCAATAAATTTGTTTAATTAGTCAATATATTTTCTAAATTAATTTATTTTTTGTTTTATTTAATTTATTCTTTTGAGAGAATTGTAAGGTCTTGAAACATAAAGAGTTCATTATAACATAAATTAAAATAGTATTTATTAAGATCCTTATAGAAATTTTGTTAAATATAAGTTTAGACATTATTGGTGATGGGACTTAATAGTATTTTTATAGAAGAAGAAATGATAATATAGTAAAAAATAAATAATGTAATCATAAACAATGATAAAAAAAACATGAGATATAAGTACATAAGTACTTAGTTAAGTGATATAAGTACTTAATCATGTCTCTATTATAAAGTTAGAATGTCTGTAAATTTCTTTAATTAATCAATGTCATTCTTTTGTGTTCTAGTTTGGAGTTAATTTAATTTTCTTTCATTTGTTTTACGGCTTTGAGAGGAGAGAAACAGGTTATGACAATTATAATATTTTTTTCTTTATAGTTACAAAGCCCTACTATTATATTGCCTAAATCAATTTATCGTCCTTTTTTTTTCATTTCATTAAATCTTTAACTCACCTTATTTATTGTGGATCATACTTTTATCAATTAAAAAAATAAGAGAATTTTTTTACGCTATTAAAATAATTTAATTTAGATAACATAAATTTATGTCTTATGTATATTTCATGCGCCGTTAAAAATGATTTAATTTCTAAAACACAAATCTGACATCTCATATTTTCCATGTTGTGGCTCATCATTTTAATAAAGTGTCTTAAAATTTGATTGACAGAACTATGTTATAAGTTACACTGATAAATGAGTAATTGATTTTTAATAATAGATTCTACTTGTAAGTTTCGAACTAAGTTTCGAACTAATAAGTCAGTTAATAATTAAAGAATTTAGTGAAATTAGTTACTAAATATAAAATATAAAATAACACAATTACGTAAATTTTATATACAAATTCATTTTTTATTTTAAAAAATATTAATATAATTTCAATTTAGAATTTTAAAGAGAATCAAATTTTATTAAACTTTTTACTTCTATTTTTTTTTAATTTCATATATCTTCTATTTGTACAAGAGTTTTCATTTAAATAAATTGATCAAATAGGAAACTTCTTATAAAAGAGACACGTGAAGGGGACTTATGAGACATTTTGGAGTAGAGAAAACTATATATGTTAAAAGAAAATTTTTTCTGGCTTTATATGAGACAATGATATTCAGAGGTATTGTTATAAATATATTGTATGCTTACAAGCTAAATCTCGAGTAATGTCTCATTTTTTCGTATACTCCTTCTACTAGTCGCTTGTGCTCTATGGGAAGATGTCAATATGGATTTTGTCTTATGATAGCCTAGAATCCAATGAGGCTTTAATTCCATTTGTGTGGTAGTAGATGAAACAACATAACAAAACTTTCCTTTTTAGTAAAATGTCTCACTTCATACATTGTCACAAAATAGATGAAACAATATAGCAAAACTTTCTCTTAGAGATATAATTAAACTTCATGGCTTACCCAAAACCATAGTTTCTAATAGAGATCGCCAAATTCCTTAGTTATTTCTAGAGAACTCTTTAGGAAAGATTAGGAACTAAACTTAACTTTTCTACCTCTTTTCATCCTTAGACAAATGGTCCAACTAAGGTTGCAATTAAATCAATCTTTGTCAACTATGCTTAGGACAGTATTGAAGGAAAACCATAAATCTTTGGATGAGTATCTTTCCCACATTAAATTTTCAACCAGGTGGTGGTCCGTAAGACTACTAGATTATCTCCTTTTCAAGTTGTATACAAGTTTAATCCTTTCACACCATTAGATCCTTTACCCTTACCAAACACAAATGATTTTATTTATAAAGATGTGGTGACTCAAGCTAAATTTGTGTGAAAAAAATTAATGAGAGGGTTAAAAGCCAAATACAACAATAAACAAAGACAAAGAGATACCCTAAATAAAATAATAATGGAAAGTGTTTTTGCAGTGTTTATAACATTGTTTTGATTACATATGATCATTTGAATTCTTGTAAATCAAAATTTTTGTATGTGAACAAGAATTATATATATTTTGGAAAAATTGGCGGGATTCTTGGATTAAATATATTTTGTTAATTTTATACCATTGAATTATGATTTATGAATCAGTTTTGGATACTACTTTATAAGGGGTTCTAGATGAAACTATAAAAATCCTTGAATTTTAGTTTTAAGCATGAATAAGAACAAATGTTAGGTTAAATTGATTATTATATTTTTTAGAAACTCCAAACTTTGACAAATAGGAAAATTTCAAAGTTTTACTTAAATTAGTTGAATGAGTAGTGATAGAGAGTTAAAATTTTTGTTTAATTGGTTGTTAATGTTAATCAATATCTTAGTTAAATTTGAAGATGGTTTTAAGTGTAGGAAATCTTGGTCTTGAGCTTGTTAAATAGAATTAGTGTTGGTTTGGGAACAATGTGATACTGCGGGAAGCTTAAACAACTAATATTCGATGTTCTCATTTACGCATAATTTATTTAATGGAGTAATTTTTTCTTACTAAAATGTCATTTGAAAGGATTAATACTTTCTTGGTGATATTCTCTCGGTCAAAATTTACTTTAGGAACTTGATATAATTTTGCTCGATAGAATAATTTCTTACCTCGTGAAATTTGTCTAGTAGAGAACCTAATCAAATCCGCTTAGCAAAATTATAGTTCACTTAACGAAAAGAAAATAAAATAATTTTTAATTATTTAGTCTTATAATTTAGAGAGTTATGTTAGGTTTTCAATTTATTTAAAAAAATTGTATGAGTATATTTATAAATGTTATATTATATTATTTTAATTTCTTTATTTAGTGAAAAATGACTATTTTATTGATTAGTCTAATATTTAATGAATTGACAATTTTTTAATTGTATTTATTGGGGAGTTAATATATTTGTGTACTTGTATAATGTAAGTATTGATGGATGCAATGTAAGGATGGAATATTAGAGATTTTACCAATGACCAAGATAATGTAAGGAAAAGTATTAAATGGTCAAAATAAATGAGGATCCTTGTAATCATTTTGGGGATGTAAATTCATTAAGAACTATATAGATTTGCATGTGTTATAAGTGTGTTACCAGATTGAAATTAATTGGCAATTTGACAACACTGCAATAAATATGACTTTAGACAATACTAAATTAGACATAAGTATAAAAGTGTTGCCTAATCATAACAAAAGACAATAATTTTACAAGTGTGGGTTAAAGAGTATTAAGAATCACGATTATTTACTCGTTTACACTTTTATGCTAACGTTTATGTAGACATTGCCTTCAAATGTGTAGCTTAAAAAAAATTGTGGCCTGACATAAAGTAAAATTTTGGAAAAAGGAGGTGCGAGAATTTGCTTCTTCCCTCTCTTCTCAACGGTTCCTTCTATAAAAAAATAATAAAACTTCACTCACCAATTCTTCGTTCTCCTAAAAGCAGTTTTGAAGGAATGTCTCTCACTTGCAATTTCTCATCGTCACCGTTCATTCCACCATCATCGTTGGGCTTAGCTTTGGTAAGTCTATCCCTCATCTCTCTTGCTCTTTCATCTATCTAATTTAGGTTTTAACCTCTTTTGTTTTGACTGAAAAAGCGTGGCTCCCTGTATCTCCCTCTCACTTCCACCTTCTCACCGTAGTCGTTGTGTTATAGTCACTTTCATGGTTATATTGTCAGTTCCACCTTTTCATTGTGGTTGGACTTAGCTTTGGTAAGTCTATTGTTGTGTATCTTTAAGAAATTAGACTACTTACATGATATGTAATAGTGACCTAGATATCCCGTTGCTAATATTAGAAAGCTATAACACACCATTTTTTTTTTCATGATTGTTGTTGATCAAATTTTTTTGGCAGTTGTTTTATGGGGGAACTATATTTAATGTTAAATTTTATTATGGCTCTCTCCTTTAGATATAGAGAACAAACGTATAAGGTATCTTGCCTCATTTTCACTCATCATCACTTGGTGAAAGGGTGAATGCAACCTGCCATTTGACCATGCCTAGAAGATGTTCATGATGATCCAATAATTAAAGGTTTGAAAGGAATTTGGAAGGTCTTCTAACCTAGGGAAGAGGAGATAAAGAGTAATAGAAGAAAAAGAAGAATAAGAAATATTATCAAAATGAAACATACAATTAATGTTTTACCATAATTATGTCAAAATGACTCTTTTCAACTACTTCAGAATGACTAGTCATTGGAATGTGAATGGTATTATTGAACTTAATCTAATTTTGAAACTTAGTACAAAGAAGAGAAATATTATCCCTTTTTTATCATGAGCACCTGGAATGTTAAAGTCATCCATAGTAATCCAAGAACCAAGAATAATATATTGAAGATATGAGTATCCTTTCAAAAGTTTCTTATTTTTATATAATTAGTAGCTCCACAAATGTTAGCTATATATAAAGTGAAATTATTATCAATGATGGAGAAGGCCAACATTTGATCACAAATAGATAGAATAAAAGGCTACAAAGATTTCTTACTAAAAACTTCATATTCAAAGACTAAAAAAATGCCAAGAAGCTTGTCATAAGGTATATCAAGATATTTTGATCATAAGAAATTTATCCTTTTTTATTGGACAAGACGACCAAGTATAATTGGAAAGACTCCCCGAACTCCTAAAACGATATGCATACAAAATGGTAGATTTTAAATCCTCCTTGAATATTACAGACCTTAGCCTTTAAAGATTTTCTTCAAACTTTATAACCTTTTTCCTTTTTTTTTTTTTTAAATCATGTTAAGAGCAAGGACTTCCTCTTTAGAGATTAAGAAAATCCTTAATTTTGTATTCGTGAACTATTACTCCCAAGTTTTAGAGATTATATAAAAGTCATGATTAGTACATCATTCAATTTGACAGAGGAAGAGACAATATTATCGAGCAAAGAAGTTTTAGCATTCTCAAATTATCTTAATATGATAAATCTTTATAAAAGAATAAGTGTCATATGAATATAAAAGAAATAAGTATCATATGAATATTTGTCAGAACCTGATTACAAATTAACCTTATCCATAACTAAAAAGAATGTTAAAAATAAAAATTGGAATAAGTTAAATAAGAAAAGTTTTATAAACTAATTAATATTTAAGTTAATTTTAATTGATGAAGAAATTTCACATTTTAATACTATTGTATGTGATTTGTACTTTAAATTTAACGTTATTTCTAAAATAAATATATATCATTCATATTAATTAAAAAATATATATTTAATTTTCAGTCGATCGTTCGAGATACAACTTCATCAAATATTGTATAATTCATCTAAGTCAAAGTATAAATCTAACCATTAAATAAAAATTAGAAGAACACTAATTACTAAATAAAAATGAGAAGAGTGAAGGACCAGTTTTTATCTTATAAAATTACGAAATTATTCAATTTGAAAAGAGATAGTGATTAAAACATATAAAATTTAACATAAATTAAGTAATAGATATTAATAATTTTATTATAATAATGAATAATAATACGACATTGAGTAAAACATACACAATGACTCATAATATTTAATAGTGAATTCTAATGAAGTAATTAATAATTTTAAAACATTATAATTATATAACAATAACATAATATGCTATATATCATTATAACTATTATTTTAATTTTCAAGTTATTTTTATTTTTCTTAATATTTATTTCATTATTAAATAAATTTGTGTAAATTCATGTGATAATTAGAGTTGAATTAATGACTACTCTAGAATATCTTGAAACTGGTAATCGATGAGTCAAAGTATGACTTTAATATAATTATATAGAGCATTAAATGCTTATACATTAAAAAGAAAGAAACATGCTTTATTTAATTATATTTATAACATTATTCCTTATTAGATTATTTTACTATAAATTTCAATGAATGATTTGAAAATATTGTACTAATCCAACATTAAGCTATCTTACTTTCTTTTTACAAAATCACCCAACCACAATTTTTTTCCATCAAAAGAGACCTCCCTTCAAAAACACCTTTTCCATTTTCTTTCTAGTCATGAAACCACCATCATGCCCCTGATTTAGTTATCAACATGGTTTAGTCAAACACATCTATTATCACCACACTATAAATCCCCCTCAAACAAAGCTTTAACCATCCCAACCAAATTTCTTCTTCTTTCATTTTGGTCACTTAAGCTCTCTCACTTCAAAACACTTGACTTTGCCTTAACCACCCTTAGTATCCTTATTTTATTTCACAAACTAACTTTGACGATTGAATTAGATCCTAATCACAACTAGCTCCACTACCATAACTTGTCTCTACCAATAAGCTATCATGACTCCATCTGCAAGAAGGTCAAGTGGTAAAAGAAACAATTCAAGATTCACCTCTCTTTCAATGGCTCAATCTATTGAGTCTTCTGCAAATCTAATCACTTTTAACGTGGCTCCAGACAATGATGTCATGGAATCTATTTTTGACATTGTTAATCGGGACCAGGTTAGTGTAACTGTGATTAAGGCTTCTGGAAAAATCAAGAATGTGACTCTCCAATCTTCAACCTACGGTACACCCAATGCCATACTCCATGGACACTTCACCTTGCTCTCCCTCACAGGTTCCTACTTATACAACAATGAGTACACCCTTCACCCTGGAGCCACCCCTCCCCTTCCCTTATCCTTTGGGATCAACCTATCCACTAGTGCAGGCAAGCTCTTTTGTGGTGTTGTTGGTGGTAAAGTCATAGCTGCTGAGAATGTTCAAATCACGGTCTCCACCTATAAGAACCCTAATATTTTAAAGTACACAACTGAAGATCAAGAAGAAGGTGACAATCAAAATAACGATAATTGAAATGACACAATAACAACAACTATAACAATAATCATAGTACTTATAATGGGAATAATGATTTTATAGAGATTAACTCACTAAGTTTCGAGGTTTGTGGTGAATTATGTGAAAATAACAACATAGGAGTTCGACCCAAAAAAGAACTAAATTTCAACAAGATTTCTAATGTTGTTTCTCACTTATTTATTTGCTTATTTTTATTTAAAGTTCATTGTCGTAGTGTGTGTCAGTAGTGTGTCATAAGAGTAGTATAAAACGAGTATTATCTGCAACATTATGTGTTTTTTTTGTTGAGATAAAAGTTATGTATCATTATACTTGTTTAAATTTATCTATTTCAATAAATTTGTTTAATTAGTCAATATATTTTCTAAATTAATTTAGTTTTTGTTTTATTTAATTTGTTCTTGAGAGAATTGTAAGGTATTGAAACATAAAGAGTTCATCATAAGAGAGATTAAATGAGTATTTATTGAGATCCTTCTAGACATTTTGTTAAATATGAGTTTAGACATTGTTGGTGGTGGGACTGAATAGTATTTTTATAGAAGAAGAAATGATAATATAGTAAACAATAAATAATGTAACCCTAAACAATGATAGAAAACATGAGATATAAGTACATAGTTAAGTGATATAAGTACTTAATCAAGTCCTTTATTATGCAGTTAGAATGTCCGTAAATTTCTTTAATTAATCAATGTCATTTTTCTAGTTTGGAGTTAATTTAATTTTCTTTCATTTGTTTTATGGCTTTGAGAGGAGAGAAATAGGTTATGAGAATTATAGTATTTTTCTTTATATTTACAAACCCCTACTATTATATTACCTAAATCAATTTTTTTTTTCATTTCATTAAATCTTTAACTCACCTTATTTGTTATGAATCATACTTTTATCAATAAAAAAACAAGAGACATTTCTTACGCTATTAAAATAATTTGATTTAGATAACATAAATTTATGTCTTAAGTATATTTCATGGTGCCGTTAAAAAAAATTTATATTTAATGTAATTTGTGGCAAATAAATTGATTTAATTTCTAAAACATAAATCTGACATCTGATATTATCGATGTTGTGGCTCATCATTTTAATAAAGTGTCTTAAAATCTGTTTGACAGAACTATGTTATAAGTTACACTGATAAATTAGTAATTGATCTTTTAAAAAATAGATTCAACTTGTAAGTTTCGAACTAATAAGTCAGTTTAATAAATTAAAAGTTTTAGTGAAATTAGTTACTAAATATAAAATATAAAATAACACAATTACGTAAGTTTTATACGTAAATACATTTTTTATTTAAAAAATATTAATATAATTTTAATTTGGAATTTTAAAAGAGAATTAAATTTTATTAAACTTTTTACTTCTATTTAATTTGTTTAAATTTCATATATCTTTTATTTGTACAAATTATTTCATTTAAATAAATTGATTAAATAGGAAACTCCTTATAAAAGAGACAAGTGAAGGGGACTTATGAGACATTTTGAAACAGAATAAACTAAGTATGTTGAAAAAAAAAATTGTTGGCTCCATATGAGACAATGATATTCAGAGGTATTGCTATAAATGTATTGTATGCTTACAAGCTAATTTCAAGTGATGTCTCATTTTTCTTATACTCTCCCTGCTAGTTGCTTGTGCTCCACGGGAAGATGTCAATATGGATTTTGTCTTATGATAACCTAGAATCCAACGAGGCTTTGATTCCATTTTTGTGGTAGTAAATCATTTTAGTAAAATGACTCATTTCATACATTGTCACAAAATAGATGAAACAACATAGCAAAACTTTCCCTTAGAGATATAGTTAAACTTCATGGCTTACCAAAACCATAGTTTTTTACAGAAATCCCAAATTTCTCAATTGTTTATAGAGAACTCTCTAGGAAAGATTAGTCATTAAACTTTTCTACCTCTTGTCATCCTTCGACAGATGGTCAAACTAAGGTTGTAAATCAATCTCTGTCAATTATGCTTAGGACAATATTGAAGGAAAATCATAAATCTTTATGATTTCTCTAAATAAGTTTTGCTCACATCATGGGCAGCTTTGACATATATTATGGAGTCGAATTATGCAGAAAGGTTATGTGATTTCCAATTACCACTTATATGGTAAACTTAAGTGTACTTTATGCACCCACATTCAATGGAAGTTATAAAGAAACTTCACAAGGTCGTCGGCGTGTGAGATCATTAAGGGTGAGGTCGTTGTTAGTAAGAAGTGTGTTGCACCAGAAGGGAATGAAAGCCAATGCAATTGCACATAATATACAAAATGGGATGCTAGATCATGCTTGAACACTCTCCAATTGTCACTTGCTGAAAAAAAGAAGCCAAAGTTTGCGTCTTGAGGAAAAATGGTTTCACCAGCCAAATGAGTGCAACTGGAAAATGGGTGAAGGTGTTGATCGAACTTAACAACCGAAAGACTATGGGACTAGTGAAGAAGGCTATGGAAGATATTCTTGTTTGTGGAAGCACAAGGTCCAACAACTTTTGAAGGCTTATTTTGATGGAAAGGAGCCAAACAAGGACGTCAACCCTGATGAAACAGTTGCCTATGGTGCTACAATGCAAGGAAGCATTTTGAGCGGAGAGGGTGGTGAAGAAACCAAAGATATCCTTCTCCAGGATGTGCCTCCCCACACGCTTGGAATTGAAACTGTTGGTGGAGTGATGACTAAGTAAGATTCTTAAAAATACTGTTATCTTGACTAAGAAATCAAATGGGTACCTCTCAAATTGAAATAACCTTTGAAGTTGACATAAATGACATCATGAATGTGAAAACAGAATACAAAGATATAGGGAAATCAGAAAGGATCAGTATAATGTTGAAGAAGGCTTTAAGCTAGGGTTCCATGGAACTCACTAGGCGTTAAACCCAGTAATTTTACTCAAAGCTTGGGCGTTAAATCCGACAATTTTACCCAAAATCTCGACGTTAAACCCAACAATTTCACCTAAAGGTTGAACGTTAAACCCAACAATTTTACTCAAAGCTTGGGTCTTAAACTCAACAATTTTAACCATAGCCTGGGCGTTAAACCCAACAAATGTACCCAAAGCCTACTTAAACCCAACAATTTTACCCAAAGCCTAGGTCTTAAACCCAAGAATTTGATACAACAATAAAACTAATAAGAAGTGATAATGAGACTGAATTTTTCATGACTAATTATTTTTTATCAATAAAGGAATAATATATCAAACTTCATGTGTAAATACTCCATAACAAAATAATATAGTTGAAAGGAAACATGATCATTTATTAAATGTAGCAAGAGCTCTCATGATACAATCTCATTTACCTAAAATTTATTGGTCATATTTTGTGATACATGTTGCACATATTATAAACATGTTTTCTACACCTATTTTAAGTTATTTTTCTTCTCATGAAATGCTTTACAAAACTGCACTAGATTTTAATCAATTAAAGGTGTTTGCATCTTTATGCTATGCTAGCACTTTGTCAACAAATATAAGTAAATTTGATCTAAGGGCATCGAAATGTGTTTGTATTAGTTTTAAAAGGAGGCAAAAGGATATATTTTGTTGAATATTCAATAAAGAGAAATTTTTGAGTTTAGGGATGTTGTCTTCTATGAACATGTTTTTCCATACCAAAGTGTTGAGGATACTAGCAATGAATCTGATAGTCCTAACTTTCATGGTTAAAGTCTTTTTTAAAGAAGATTAACTTGTTTTGAGTTAGTCATCACAAGTCATTTTTGTACCTTATGATAATGTTGAAAATAACAGTAATAATGACCATGAATCAGAAGATGAACCTTTTTTGAGTCACCACAAGTCATTTTTGCATCCTATGATAAAGTTCATAATATATCAAACTTCATGTGTAAATACTCCACAACAAAATAATATAGTTGAAAGGAAACATGATCATTTATTAAATGTAGCAAGAGCTCTCATGATACAATCTCATTTACCTAATATTTATTGGTCATATTTTGTGATACACGTTGCACATATTATAAACATGCTTTCTACACCTATTTTAAGTTATTTTTCTTCTCATGAAATGCTTTACAAAACTGCACTAGATTTTAATCAATTAAAGGTGTTTGGATCTTTATGCTATGCTAGCACTTTGTCAACAAATATAAGTAAATTTGATCTAAGGGCATCGAAATGTGTTTGTATTAGTTTTAAAAGGAGGCAAAAGGATATATTTTGTTGAATATTCAATAAAGAGAAATTTTTGTGTTTAGGGATGTTGTCTTCTATGAACATGTTTTTCCATACCAAAGTGTTGAGGATACTAGCAATGAATCTGATAGTCCTAACGTTCATGGTTAAAGTCTTTTTAAAGAAGATTAACCTGTTTTGAGTTAGTCATCACAAGTCATTTTTGTACCTTATGATAATGTTGAAAATAACAGTAATAATGACCACGAATAAGAAGATGAACCTTTTTTGAGTCACCACAAGTCATTTTTGCACTCTATGATAATGGTCATAATATATCAAACTTCATGTGTAAATAGTCCACAACAAAATAATATAGTTGAAAGGAAACATGATCATTTATTAAATGTAGCAAGAGCTCTCATGATACAATCTAATTTACCTAAAATTATTGGTCATATTCTGTGATACATGTTGCACATATTATAAACATGCTTTCCACACCTATTTTAAGTTATTTTTCTTCTCATGAAATGCTTTACAAAACCGCACTAGATTTTAATCAATTAAAGATGTTTGGATCTTTATGCTATGCTAGCACTTTGTCAACAAATATAAGTAAATTTGATCCAAGGGCATCGAAATGTGTTTGTATTAGTTTTAAAAAGAGGCAAAAGAATATATTTTGTTGAATATTCAATAAAGAGAAATTTTTGTGTTTAGGGATGTTGTCTTCTATGAACATGTTTTTCCATACCAAAAGTGTTGAGGATACTAGCAATGAATCTGATAGTCCTAACCTTCATGATTAAAGTCCTTTTAAAGAAGATTAACCAGTTTTGAGTTAGTCATCACAAGTCATTTTTTCACCCTATGATAATGTTCATAAATTAGAAATTCAGGTTCTAGAAGAAGTTTGTTCCAATAGAAACCAAAACCTAAAAAAAAAATCATGAAACAACACAGTCAATTCGAATGAGTACTAGAACAAAAAGATCACCTGAGGGTCTAAAGGTTTGTCATTCTAATCTCAATGTTTTCAATACATCTTCTAGAGTTAAATATCTTTTGAATTTTGTTTTGTCTTATAATAAATTATCACCTTCTTATAAATGTTTTGTTATGTCTCTTACTTCACATGTTGAGTCAAACACTTATTCTGAATTTGTGAAAGATGATTGTTGGAGAAAGGCTATATATTATGAGATATCTATTTTGGAGTCAATTCAAACATGAGAGATTGTTCTTTTGCCTAAGAACAAAATTTTCATAGGTTGCAAAATGGGTATTCAAAATAAAATATAAGGCTAATGGGACTATGGAAAGGTATAAAGCAAGGTTAGTGGCAAATGGATAGACACAAATAGAGGACGTTGACTACCTTGAAGCTTTTTCCCCAATAGTAAAGATGAAAACTATAAGGTTACTTCTTTCTCTAACTTCTATATATAATTGGGAATTGAAACAGCTACACATAAATAATGCATTCTTACGTAAAGAGTTGAAAGAAGATGTATACATGGTTGGTCCTCTTGGATTGACTTCTATTCAACCAGAACAAGTTTATAAATTAAAAAAAGACTTTATATGACCTTAAGGAACCTAGCAGGAAGTGGTTTGCTAAATTTCCATCATTTTTTATTTCTGCGAGATATACTCAATCTGTGAATGATCATTCCTTGTTCATCAATTCTTTTGAAGTATCTTTTTTCAACATTATTGTTGTATGTGGATGATATAATTTTTGTAGTAAATGATAAAGAAGAGATTGATCGAGTCAAAAAAGCATTGAATAAGACATTCAAGATCAATTATATTGGTGATTTAAGATATTTTTCTTGGTTTTGAGGTAGCAAGAAGTAAGAAAGGGATAATGATGAATCAAAGAAAATATGCATTGAAATTGTTAGCAGATGCAACTCTTTTAGGCTGTAGACCTTCAGTCACTCCTGTGGATAATCTTGTTAAATTATCTTCTACTGAAAGTATGTCTTTCACTGATGTTCATGCCTATAGAAGATTGATTGGAAGACTTATGTATCTCACTAATATCCACCTAACATAACCTTTCATGTTCAATAACTTTCTCAATTTCTTGATAAGCCTACAATTGCTCACTACAATGTAACAATTAAAATTCTCAAATATATTAAAGGAGCTCCAAGTCTTGGCTTACTTTTCTCTTCCAACAGTTCTACCCATCTAAAAGCCTTTCTGATAGTGATTGGGACACTTGCAGTGATTAGTGATTGGTTTTAGTGTGTATCTTTAAAATTTCCTTATATCTTGGAAATCAAAGAAGGAATGAACAATATCAAAGAGTTCCTGTGAAGCTGAATATAGGGCAATAACCTCTCTTACATGTGAAATTCAATGGCTAGTCTATCTTTTTCAAGATTTGAAAGTTCCTTTTAAGCAACCATCTCTTTTATATTGTGACAATGACTCATCAAGATACATTGTAGCAAATCTAGTGTTTCACAAGCATACGAAACATATAGAAATAAACTGTCACATTGTTAGAGAAAAATTGAAGAAGAGTCTAATCCATTTGCTTTCTATTTCCACCATAGAGCAACTAGCAGATATTTACACCAAAGCCTTAGATCCTCAGTCTTTTAAGAATATTTGTTTTCAAGTTGGGTCTCATCAATATTTGCTCCCTAGCTTGTAGGGGGTTTAGGGGATATGGATACAAGACTTCTAGAAGAAAACTAATATCAATTTGGTAATTTTGTTTGACATACATTTATACCAAAGCCTTACTCTTTCAAAAATATTTGTTCTCAAACTGAGTCTCATCAATATTTACTCCCTAACATGCCAGGTTTTTAGGGAATATGGATATAAAACTTCTAGAAGAAAATTAATATGAATACTGTGATTTTGTATTTATGATAGAATCAAATTGTTAGAAAGAAATAAATATTAATTATGTGATTTTATCTTTATGACAAAATCAAATTAGGTTCATGTATATATTTTATGTTTTATAACATTATCAGGTTGAAAAAATTTTATTTTTATTTGTTTTATTTCTTTAGCTATACTCATAATGAATACATTATTTGTATATATTTAATTTTTTATTTTTTTATCTTAATAGAAAAAAACAGAGAATATTTTTATTTTCATACTTTTTAATTTATTTTTTCATCTCTTTATCTTATAATATAATATTTATTTTATAATGGCGTTCAAGTATAATCTTAATTTATCTTTCTAATGGTTTGACCAATACAATACAATCCACTCACAATCAGAATGAATATCATCTATTGCTTCAATATTTCTAGTATTTATCTCCCTTTTAATAATTTAAAATTATTAAAATTAAAGATGAAAATACAATTTTTAGGAAAGTAGAAATTTTTTGGTGGCTTTAATTTGAAAGCTTTTAAAACTCTTTTGTCTGACATTATTGAATAATTTTGAACTTCTTATAGCAAAATCACGTTGTCTACTGTGACAATGAAAAGGTGAAATTTCTGATAATTAAAACAACCATTAAATCTACATGCATAAAAAATAGTTTCTGTTAACTTTAATATACACACTATATTATTTTCTCTAGAAAATAATCAACATCTTACTGGCGGTTAAAGCGCGGATTCCTATTCTTTTATATTGCGCTATTTCTTTTTTTTCTTTTTTTGTTAAAAACTACTACAAAGAGTACCATGTAAGGATTTGCGTTTTTTTATAATAAATAAGTGTTTCTTTTTAATTTAATTGAGAGTTAAATATAATATATGTTAAGCAAAAGGTTGTTAAGTGAGAATAACTAAAACCAGTTTGTTTTTCATGTGTTAGAATTAATGAACCGAAAATAATTGGAATAATAGCATTTGAAAATGATGGGTGTATGAAAATAGAACCTCTTTATTGAGAATCAGTTTTAAGATGTACCCGTGGAAGTCATTTGTAGAAAGGTGAATTTGAGTTTAAACTTTTAGAGTCTTCTATAATCAGGGTTTCATCTTTAAAGTAATTTAAGAGTTTTTCTAATATTTTTGACTCATCATCTCTTTCCAGTACTATTAAGGTAAAAAAAAAAAAAAAAAAAA
>Ga0209700_103489_pt1 | contig 30024 bp, 14 predicted proteins | sample SiratroredBW_FD_187528 | JGI IMG/M metagenome (GOLD analysis project Ga0209700, IMG submission 187528) | Root nodule microbial communities of legume samples collected from California, USA - Siratro red BW (SPAdes) (version 2) | ecosystem: Host-associated > Plants > Roots > Nodule | place: USA...
TCACTTTTAGTTTTTTTTTTTTTTTCAAAGAAAAGTATTATATTATATTACTTTACCCTAGCTAGATATCATGAAAACTCCTATTCTATCTAAAAAAGCTAATCAATAGTTGGTCAAACTTTTAACTAAAAACAAGTTAAACTATTTTTTAGATCAACACTGTGGTGAAGGTTCTTTTTCTGCGGCCATGCATGTGCATCACATAAATAGGAAATTCTCGTTACCTCGTCAAAGTTAGAGGGATCAATGCATTGTTTTTCTCTAATTCTTAGCATTAAGCATTCTCCTAACTCTTTTAGGTACCCAATTCAGAATGTGATAACTTTGGTAATTCTTTGACCAAAAATCATCTCATTATCTTTTTTATGCTACAGTGTCCTTTTATTTGACCTTTTTTTCTTGACCTAATACTAACTTACCAAAAACCAGATTCACTCATCGCTATCTTCATATTCTTGCATAAATGATATCAGCTTGTTTCAGTGAGAGTGAGAAGTGTTTTACCTAATTAGAGTCATCATTAACCTAATTGAGATTAGTTAAGTACTAAAAATAAGTAATAAGCATGACTCACTCTGCAATAAATTCATGAAATTAACCCAATGGTTATATGACTGTATAAGTATAATATTAAAAAAAAAATTGTATGTGTGTATATATTTTTATCTTGATCGTGTATCATTAATCTATCTTGTTTCACGTATTGGTATATTGATTTCAATAGTTTTTTAAGTCATCGTTTATGGTTGAAAATAACCTTATAATATAATTTAAATTACTTATGATAAGTTCAAATTATACTTTTAGATTTCAATATATTTATTATTTTATTTTAAGAAAAAAAACTATTTAGACACCAATTTTTAGCTACCAAATAAAATAGTTGTTAATTGTGACTAAAATAATCACATAATTAGGTTTTGGTTATTAAATAACTATAAAATAAAAGTAACTGATTGAATTTAGTGATCAATTAAGTCAAAATAATTGATATCTAATATTAGCTACCAAAGTTTTAACCACTTATACTAATTAGATTCTAAATTAGTCTCTAATTATTAGATTCTAAATTAGTCTCTAATTATTAAATTCTAAATTAGTCTCTAATTATTAAATTCTAAATTAGTCTCTAATTTAATTAGATACCAATTAAAATCTAATGATATAAGTGATTAAAATCTTGGTAGCTAATATTAGATATCTTGACTTAATTAGTCACTAAATTCAATCATTACTTTTATTTTGTAATTATTTAATAACAAAAACCTAATTTGGTGATTATTTTAATTACAATTAACAACCATGTTATTTAATAGCTAAAATTAGTATTTAGTTTTTTTTTTTAGTGTTTATTATAAACTTTACTATAACATATACTTATCTTTAAGTGTGTACGTGAGATATATTGAACTAGAGACTTCTGTAAATGCACATTAACCTGTGCACATAATTAATCTTTAAGTGTGTACCTCACAACAATGTTAATACACTTATAAAGATTAGTCATTAATAAACAATAAATATGTCATTAATAAACAATGAATACTAATATCAACCACATGGTTGTAGAAAATATAATAAGGAACACTTCAATATGAATTGATTAACTAAATTTCAAATATTGTTCTTAATGAAAGTCAAATTAAGAATAACAATTCAAAGCTGAATCGAATTTAAACTGTTGATTAACAAATACCCTGCTTTCCACACCGAATAAAGATGTGAAATTTCTTTGTTCATGCATGCGTGCATGCCAGCCAGAGCTAGCTATAGCTTGTGCTGTTTATATGCAGCCACGTTGATGAACATATTGACCAACAAACACTGTTTCATTCATCTGAATCTGGATTTGGTCAAGAGTTTATTGTAGGCGGAAATGGTGAGAATATATTCAAACTTTAAACCCTTGGATCTGTGGTGGGTATGTGAGACTTATTTTAGTAGCAAAAAGCTGCATGCATAAATGAGTGTAACACACTGTAGAGTGTAACATGGGTTGCAAGCTATATACAGGAATTTTCCACAAACAAAATTCTGGTTTAGAATTTGCTAGAGATTTCAGATCGCAAAAAAATATAACTTAATTTATATTATAAAAGTAGAGGCAAAAATATCATTTTAAAAGCTAGTTATATAAGTTTAAAGTATATTTAATTAGAATATCATAATATATCATATCAAGATTTGTTAGATTGAGTGTATTAGGAATAGTATATCGACTAAATATATAAATTTATAACTTAAAGTACATTTTATAAGAAAATTTGTCAAATTATATATTATTAATCATGCTAATTATACGCAAAAGACAATACACAATTTTTTTTATTTTCTAATAAATTTTATCTACTGTACACTTTAGTTTAAGCCTTTTTTTTTTGTTCTCTAAGTACCTTTTGTTAAATGATTTTCTTTATGACTTTATGAGAACTAAATATTTATGAAATTTACTAATAACTGAATTTTTTACTCACAAAATTCAAACCTAAAGCCTTAAATATAAAATATAATGTTAAGTTCTAATAAGATTAACGGAATATTTAGTCTTTTGTTAAATAGTTTAGTTATCCAAGAGGTTTATTGCCAATCTCCTTTTTTCAAACTTATAATGAACTTGTGAAGCTTTCAATTTTTATAAATTTCTTGCTTATAAAAAACTTGATGATTTAATAAATTCTGCTGACATGCTCATCTTTTTTCTTAGCTAAGGTAGTTTTTCTAAGGTAAATATACTAAACGTTATGTTTGAGAAGCTTCTTTAAACAAAATAATTTTTTTTACTGACTAAAAAACTTAGTTGATTAACATTATTATTCCGCAAATAAGTGTTTTGGTAGTTAGTGACATTTTTCTAACATGTTAGTTGTAACACCTAAAATGAAAAAAAATAGTAAGTTTATGGGTTTTCTTTCTTATATATTGCTTAATTTTCTCATTTTTATTCAATGTGGGACTTAGATTCGCACTTGATTCCTAACATGGACTTATCGTGATCCTTTCTTTTAGATTCACTAATAATCTAAGTATTGGGTATTGAATTATATATTAGTCTCAATTAGTAACTAACTAGTCTTCTCGAAGACGATAGATCCATGTGTGGTCTATAGGATGAATGTTACTATACTTGAAATAAATGAAAATTTGGTATTTGCTCTATAAATCTTATAAGCTATGTTTACATCTAAAGTATAAATATAGTGATTTTCATTTAACTTATACTATTACATGTTTAAAGTTAATTTCACTAGTTTAGACTCACCATTCTTATTGTGTTGTGATTTCAATGATGATACTATGTAGACGAGCAAATATAGATGCAAGAGCTAAGGCATCTAAGAAGCATTATATTTTTAAATTGGAACTTGCAAAGTATTTGGTTATGTGTAATAAGCATTTTGAAACACTATATATCATGTATAGATGTTAACATTAAGCTTCACTCTAATCTAATGTTGATACTAATTAATTGAAATATTTACTTCCATAAATCTTATAGTATAGATATCACTTTTTACATTTGAGTTGCTCACAGGCCAAATAATGCCAGATGCCATATCAGTGATGCCAGACAAAATTCATATCAGTGCTCTTGAGTTCATTTAGTGTCGCTGACATTATATCATTACATCACTTGATGTCATTATATGACGCCACACGTAATTCACTAGAGTAATTTTTGAATTTTATGACACCAAACACGATTCACTTAATGCCGGAAGTGAGTCAAATTTTCCTTCTTTCCACTTCTTTATGAATTTTTAACTATGACTATTGTGTCTCATGTTGGTTTATTAAAAATTAGCTTTAATAAATAGTTCTAACATGAATTTCTAAATTCTTATATTTTAATTTCATTTTTTTTCCTTTATTAAACTTTTTTTGTTACCATTTTTAAACATGGAGTTTTATTGTTAACTTTTGTTCTATTTTCTTACACAAGTATTACTAACTCTAGTACTTCCTATACATGTCCGTGACTTCCAATTTAGTTTTTTTCCTTTAATTTATATTCATTTATGCAGGTATTTTTTTCAAGAACATATTAATTTAATCTATGAACCTATCAAAGTTACTACAGAAATTATATGATTTAGCTGGTTGATAATTACAAATTGTGGACCATCTTTGTAAGGCATCCTATGTGTCCTCAAATAGAAATAAACTACTGCCTTACACCATCATTGTTTCTCCTTTCAGCCAAATATATATATATATATATATATAATATCAAATTATACCATAAATAATTTTATATTTATTAATTAAATTATCAAATTATAATTTCATATTATTATAATTACTCGTTTTGAATTATATTAAAATTAAAATACAATAAAAATGTAATAAATTACTCATATTTTAATAAACTTTTTAAAAAAATATTACATTACATTTTATTTATATAGACATGACATTAAATAATTTTATATTATTACAAAATTTATATAAAGAAAGAAATATTCAATCTAATAGTGAATTTTGAAAAAAAAAAGTCCAATTAAAAAGCATTGAAAAAAATTACACAAATATAATTTGATTATATATATATATAAAGTGATACTTTTTTTCTCCTAGTAACTTAAAAAAATGTATTTTTTTTTTCATATAATCCTGCATGAAAAATGAAAAGATTATATATTTTTTTAAAATTATTATAAGAGTAACTTTGACATTTTCACACTAATTGTTTTTGTCATTAATTGAAAGTATATTAACTTTACTCTTTAGGAGCTATTAATTATTATTCTTTATGTCTAATTGATGGACCTTTGAGCCCGGTTACAATTGAGTGATGTGACCAAGCAAATCCTGTGGACCAAGAAAAAACAAAAACAAGAACAAGCAATCCCCCAAAAATTATGAGTTTCTATTATGCTTTTAGTGCTTTAACTTTATGGGCCTTTTGAATGTACTTTTTGGAATCCAAATGTCCATCAAAAAAAGAGTATAGAAAATGTTGGTGTCGTTATTAGCTGGAGGAATAATCATGGTGAATTTTATGATTTGTTGCAGCTATGTTAGAATAACGTTAATAGGCTTACTCTTTTCTATTTATAGAGGTCACACAGCTCAGTTATATCATCTAACACCCCTCCTTATTATTAAACTTAGAGTGGGATTGTCCTAAGTTTATTTATAAAGTAGCACTATAGATTTTGTCAATAACTCTATAATTTGATAAAAGGTTGGAAAATGTACCAACTTTACTTGTTAATTTTGAAGCAAATCAAATCAATTTCAAAGTGCTTTGATAGTGAATGCATCACATGATTAGTAACCATTAGGACAACATTAAGATTATCAAGAAAATATTGTAAGAATAGTTGTTGAGATGGAAAGTTCAGAGAGAAGATTTTGAAGTCAGTTGGTTTTTGCAAACAAGACAAATAGGTTTTTGTACTCTACCTGTGTACTACTCTTTAAAATAACATTTTATTTGTGAAAAAAATAGAAGATCAAAGGTACTATTCCTTAAAATAACATTTTATTTGTAAAAAAATAGGAGATAGATTTTCTATCAATAGGCTGTTGTAGATTTTTTTATCATCCAAATCAGTGGTCCAGTCTGCATAACTGAATCTAAAATAAAAAAAATTTAAATGCTATTTTTTTTAATTTGTCTTTAGTTTATCCTTAACCACCATATCATAAAAAAAGTAAAAAGGGACAAAGTAACTTTGTGTTGATTTTTTTTTTCTAAATTGAAGTTATATTCTTTTGCGTGTAAAAAGAGAATAAACAATTCAATCAAATTTTGGAAGGATTTATAAAGGACTTCCTTAAGAGTTAAACTTTCATTTGTTCATATCTTGAGAAAAAGTATCTCTTGTTTTTCATTTCCATTGACATAAGAATGAATACTATAATTTACATTTTGAACAAGCATGAATCTAGCATCTATATAATAACTTCCTTCTTGAAAAGTTTTTTAGAGCTTTTATATGATACCCATGATTCCTCTCAATTTTTAATTCAATACACAAATGAACAGGTTCTATTACGTTGGCTATATGTTGTCTATTATCAACAATTTCCACTGAGGGTGGTAAATTGATTTCTTGAACGATTATATTCTCAGGACCTTTGAAAGAAATCGATGTGTCTTGTGTTTCATACTTATTACTTTTCAATACAATTCTTTCAATTTCATGAAATGATTTATCATTCCATAATGACAGCGTAGTACACGCTTGATGGCTTGCTAATGGTGATCTGGTGAGCTATGCATTTATTCACATACTCTGTTGACAACATAAGATAACTCTGGATGTGTGACAATAATATATTGTAATGCACCTACAATTGATCAGTAGAACTGTGGAACTTCAATAGCAGATGAACCATCACATGTTAACCGAGAAGATGATACATGACTGTAGGTTGTGACTTTGATCCAAACATCTTCGCTCTATGAAGAAGATCAATAATATATTTTGTGTGCAACAAGTAAAGATCACCATTAGTGAGCCATGTCACTTCAACCTCAAGAAAATAATACAATTGACCCAAGTCCTTTAAAGCAAAGTTTTGGCATGAGTTGTTAATAAAATCTTGAACAACAGTTAGAGAAGAACATGTTATAATTATATCATCCACATAAATTAAAACAAATAATGTGTTGTTATTTCAAAATTTAAAAAATAAAGAATGATCACTTTTTGAAGCTTTAAAACCCATAAGAGAAAGAGTATTAGAAAGTTTACAAAACCATGATCATGGGACTTGTTTAAGTCCATAAATAGCTTTATGAATCTTGCAAACAAGTGAAGAATCACATTAAGAGAATCCCAATGGTTGTTGCGTATAAATGTTTTTTTGAAGAGTACCATGCAGAAATGCATTATAATGTCAACCTGATATATTGGCCACCCAGAAGACAAAGCTTTAGAAAGGACCACACATACAATAGTTGGCTTGCAATAGGGCTAAAACTATCATGATAATCCAATCCCTTTACCTGATGAAACTCTTTGGCAGTAAGATGCGCTTTGTAATGTTGCATGTTTCATCAGCATTATACTTTCGTTTGAAGACCCACTTACAATCTACTATAGTTGCACCAGGCGAAGGAGATGTAAGAAACCAAGTTTGATTTGCAACCAAGGCATCATACTAAGTTTTCATTGCACTTAGCTATTCAGAACTTCGCATTGCTTGTTTATATGTAGTTGGTTTAAAAGGAATGGTAGAAGAAGTAACGAGAAACACCTTAGGTTTAAAAATACCAGATTTTTTTCACGTGTAACCATCAGATGACTATTTATTTGAGCTGAAATATCAGTAGGTAGAAAGTTTATGTTGTAGTTCGTCAGTTTGCATTTCAAAGGATTCTGTAGATATAGGTGAGGAAAGACTAAAAGAAGTAGAATGCAAGGAGTTATCATTATGACATATTTCAGAAGACAAATTAACAGTTTGACAAATTGATAATGAATCAATAACGGTTAAAACAGATAGTTGTTGATGAATAGAAACATTACTAGAATCACATGACATAAAAGGATTATCAGGCAAAGAAAAAGGAAACAATTTTTAATTAAAAATTACATGTCTGGAAATATAAGTTTTTCGTGATAAAGATAGATAAACATATCCCTTTTGATTAAAATTATAACCCAAAAACAAATATATAGATGGAAATCAAACTTTCGTGTATTATATGGGTGCAACATCCAAAAACTTTGTAAAAATTATAGTTTGGTTTCTTGTTGAATAACACTTCATAAGGACTACGATTGTTAAGAACAGGTGTAGGCAAAACTTTAATGATATGAATAATAGTAGCAAAAGCTTTCGCTAAAATCCTAAGAGGCAAAGATGAACCAACTAAAAGAGCTAAACTAGTCTCATTAATATGTCTATGTTTTCTTTCGACACCATTTTGTTAATGGGTATGTGTATATGTTAACCTATGATATATACCGTGTTCGTAAAAAAAGGGATGTTAAAGTTAAGAATTCCTTAGCATTGTCATTACACGCTTCTAATCTTATGATCAATTTGATTTTTTGAAAAAACTTTAAATCTTTTAAAAACATTTAGGGCTTGATTTATTGTGAATAATATAAAGCCATGTAAACTTAGAAAAGGCATCAAGAAACGCTACATAATACCTTGAATCATTTGTAGTATTTTCAGAGGAGGGATCCCATATGTCCATGAAAACCAAATCTAAAGGTTTATTGTAAACAGTAACAAAAGTAAAATATGGTAACTGATGCATCTTGGCAACAACACATGTATCACAAAAAGAAGCACTAACATTACATAGAATATTACACAACTTTATTACATTACGAACAATAAGAGCATAAGCATGACCAAGTCATTTATGCCATAACTTATTGCACTATTCACAAAAGATACAATTGTATTATTAGTAGATGATGAGATGTGCAAATGTAAAGGAGAAAAAACATAGATACTACCTCTAAGTTTTCCTTGCAGCAAAATTTGTTTGGTAGCTTGAGATTTAACAAGACAATGGTTAGTATGAAATTCAAAAAATACATCATTATCCTTAACAAATTTGGACATACTCAGTAAACTTTTAATGATATTAGGAACATGTACAAGTTGATTGAATTTAATAACAATGTCAGTGTGAGGTAGAGTATAATGTGCAGAATTAATATTAATGATTTTCATACCTGAGCTATTACCTAGTTTCACCACATCATTGCCATGATATGATGTTTTCTTGGAAAAACTACTGGTGTCATTTGTGATATAATGAGTGGCTTCACTATTAGGATACCACAAAGGATCATAGGAAAAAGATGGTATTTCCAACAAAAGAGTTTCAGTATTGTCGTTCTAGAGAGTGAAATACCTAGACGTGTTTGCAAAAATGCTTGAAAGATTATCATTACCATACCTGTTCCAACAAGTTAATGAAGAATGCCTAAACTTGTTACAAATTCAACATTGAATCTTTGTACTAGAAGAGGGAGAAATTGTCAAAAACCACGTATTCTTAATAGGATATTTATTTCCAAAATTACATTTTTGAAAGCCATTGTTTTTGTAATTACTACGTCCACCTTTGTTATGTGAAACAAAATACCTATTATTAAACCTTGATGAACCGGTATTAGACAAGGATCTAGACGCAAGATTCACTTGAATGATTTGTTGATCCGAAAAACGATGCTTTTCAAGTGGTTCTTCTTGAGTCAAGAGAAGAACTTTGATATCATCAACTTGATATGGATTGACGAGAAGTTACTGATATCACCAAATTGTCGTATTTATCATAAAGATTATCCAAGATGATTTTTATGTGTTTATTTGGTGTGACGAAAACTAATAATGTAGATATATGTTAATATTAAACTATCTATTCTAATTTTTAACCTTTTCACCTTGGACCTCATTTGAGTAGCAAAAATACATTTGCACTCTTTGCCAAACTTGAAAAGAGGTACGTGAACCAACCATTTGATTAATAGTGGCATTGTCATTGATGCTAATAACTAGGTTAGAAGAAACTGATTTTGATGTTCATTGTTGTCAAACGCAGAATTGATAACATTGGTTGAAGATGTAGTAGGTGGCGGCGTAAAAGATTTAAATGCGGCAGTGGTTGAAACTGTAACAGTAGAAAGAAAGCAAGCTCGGTGGAAGAATCCTCCAAAAAAATACAAAAACTTAAGACCTCTTAATGTTGCAAGAACTTATTATTATCAAGAAAATTGATATCATCTAGTTTTAATGTGATTGGAGTTGTGAAAGTAAAAAAGTTCTGAATACCTTGATAGAATAAAAGAGAGGAAGAAAAGAAAACACTGAAAAGGAAAAAAGACTTTTTAATATTATGAAAACTGCATATCACCGAACACTCACTGTTCTATTTATAGAGTGACACAACTCCTTATAAGGTAACAGCTGAAATGTTGACAAGTTAATAAGATAAAAATGTTATAAATAAAAATTCTTTGAAATTTATTTCTTCTATTAATTCATTGGGAACTTCGTTAATAAATAAACAACCTCTTAATGTTAGGATAGTAAGTTATTTTGTCTAACCCCTCAACTCAACGAATAAGAAATAGGTTAGGATGTATTTTTTTATTAAAAATTAAAATAAAAAATAATTTAAGATTAACAAATTATTTTAAGAGATATAAATATATAATAATATTATAATCTAAGTTATTAACACTTACCAATATAAATTAAATTTCAAATATGTTTTCTGATTTATCTAATTAAATACATCAACTAATTAAGACTTAAATATATTTATAAAAAAGTATACTTTAATATATATACATAGAAAAATAAAATTATAAAACAATGGTACAAAATAGGTTAGGACTATCAACTCGTCTAACCTTGACGGTTCAACTCATTTCACTCCACTTTAGACGGACCAATGTTAGGTCCAATCAAAACATACCAAATTGACTCATTTTATCAACGTAAGTAATATCTGGTGAATGTTTATTTCTTTTCTAAATAGTTTTTAAGTATAATAATATAATAAAAGATCAAATTAAAATTAGAATAAAATTATCAAAGATCAATTATCATTCTTTCAAATATATTACAGTATATTTCAATTTCTTTAACCTAAAACATTTTTATTTATACTAATTTTTATTTTTGAATTGTTTAAGAATTTAAAGGAAATTCAAGAATTCTGCTACTGTAATTGTTTATATATGCTTCTAAGTACTATTTAAAATTGATTTTGATATAAATTTCTAGCCCCGAAATCTATAAAACGACCAAAAGTTTGCAGTGTTGCCAAATTAATTAAAATATAGCTTTGAATGAAAATGTGGTGGAAAAAAAAATCATAAAAGTTTTATTTCCAAATAAAATATTAACTATACATGTTTTGAGAAACATATTTGTATTTTTATTTTCATATAAAATATTAACTACACACACACACACACACATATATATATATATATATATATATATATATATATATATATATAATTTAAATTTTTTTCTTTGAATTCATGCTAGTTTTCTAAAGTTATTGCTTATCTTTCTCCAAAGAAATTCTACTAGTGGGACAATGAGAGAGTAAAGAATAATTTTGATCGATTAGAATTAATTTTAGAACAAGTATTTTTTTTTTCTTTAAAATTTCTCTATCATGTCTCCTTCTAGCTTTTCTTATTTTATGAATGTTTTATGGTTTCACAAGTCCAAACACTTAAAAGAGACTACTATCTTTGATGATTCAATTTTTATTAGTGTTTTTGTTGATTAAGTGGTTTTTAGTAGGTTGTTAGAGACTTTTAGTATACTTTGAGCTCTTTTTATCTTAAAATTGTTATTATTTGGTGAATAACCAACCCATAGACAAGGTGAACTAATCGAAAATTCTTTGTTCATTTAAATTTCAGTTGTTGTGTTTTGAATTAATTAGTGTAGATTGATGAATATTATTATTTGAGTTTGATGGTGGACTGCTAGATTATAAAAGTGTTGAATAACTATCATTTGAGTTGTTAAGCTAGGTTGAAATTGGTCACTGATGTTGGGTTGGATGAAATTTTGAGAGTTGACGTGTATTAAAAATTAATTATTATATTAGTTTGGATTGATGTTAGGTATTATAAATCATATTTAAATAATGAATAAAACTATAGTTTTAGCTTCAAATAAGTCCACATTGATGTTTAAAGCATATTAAAACATATAGAAATTGTTGAATAGATATTAAAATTGGTCCTGTAATATGCACAATTTTTGTTGTCGTGCATATATCACTTGAGTGTGAAACTAATTGCTTGCTTGAGCTATGCATAAATGATAATTTTGATTATGGAACATGAAGTATTGAAGTATTTACTAGTCATTTAAGTGATAATACTTACTACTTAAGTCACAATTTATTGTTTGAGAAAGAGCTATGAATTAATTTTCTTATCCCTCCTTCAAGTGAAGTGTAGTGGCTGATGTGACTAGGTTTTACAGTGATCTTTGAGATTGATTTATGTTTAAAATTCATTTTCTAAGACAAAAAATACATATTCTAGTGAGGTTTGTTGGTCTTATTCCGTCAATCATTATTAGATCACTCATAAATATCTAGTCTCATACTTGTGATGTCTAGTTCTAGATATGAGGGGGTGTGTTCGGGATTCCATATTGATTAAATATATGATCAATTATGGTATATTAGTGAGTGCATACTAGATATATCTAGTCTCCAGGGTGAGAGGGGTATGCTTAAGATTCCACATCGACAAAATATATGACCAATTTATAGTATACAAGTGAATATAAATCTTATCTTACTAAGTTAGTTTTATAAGACAACCTATTCTAATTTAAAATCATATACTAAGGGAAAAAGAAGTAAAAGGGTTTATGAATCAAATAAAATTAGAATAGGTTGTCTTACAAAACATATATATATATATATATATATATATATATATATATATATATATATTTATGAGATATTAAACATAGATAGCTTAGAGTATTACAATTATGATAAGTTTGAATTAAACTTTTAGGATAATTTTTAGTATTAAAACACTTAACAATAATCATATTTAAAAATTTAAAGAATGTTCAATAATTTTATTTTTATTATATAGTTAACATGTAATAGTTTAATAATAAACATATTATTAAATATTTATAGAATGTTCAATAATTTTATTTTTATTATATAGTTAACATGTAATAGTTTTTTTTTTTACTTTAGTATAACTAACACTTAAAATGTAAGAATTAAGATAGTTTATCTAAGAATGGAAGTAGTTTGAATGAGATGAAATGAATATTTTATTATTTAAGTTAAAGAACTTATAAATAGAAAAAGCTAGACTTCATTTCACAAAAACTATCATTTCTATGAAACATGTTTTATTTGTTCTTTCTGGATTTTCTAAATAGTTTCATTCTTTCATATATTCAAGTCAATCTTAGAAATCTTGGTGGAAAGTAAAATAATTATCTTCAATTAAAATTTATTTTTAAGTAAGTTTTTTTTTTTTTTTTTTTTTTCTTGAGTTGTTTTATGGAAATGGTTAGACTTCTTACATGTGAGGGTTCTAGGACAAAGATGAATCTTTGTTAGCCCATTAGCATAATGGTATGTTTAAATAATTGATCAGAGTAATTTATGTACATGTTTAACATTATTGTGAGTGTAGTAAAGTATGAAAATGGTTAGACTTCTTACATGTGAAGGCTTTGCATGTGAGGGTTCTACGACAAATATGAATCTTTGTTAGCCCATTAGCATAATGGTATGTTTAAATTATTGATCAGAGTAATTTATGTACATGTTTAACATTATTGTGAGTGTAGTAAAGTATGGAAATGGTTAGACTTCTTACATGTGAAGGCTTTGCATGTGAGGGTTCTACTACAAAGATGAATCTTTGTTAGCCCATTAGCATAATGGTATGTTTAAATTATTGATCAGAGTAATTTATGTACATGTTTAACATTATTGTGAGTGTAGTAAAGTATGGAAATGGTTAGACTTCTTACATGTGAAGGCTTTGCATGTGAGGGTTCTACTACAAAGATGAATCTTTGTTAGCCCATTAGCATAATGGTATGTTTAAATTATTGATCAGAGTAATTTATGTACATGTTTAACATTATTGTGAGTGTAGTAAAGTATGGAAATGGTTAGACTTCTTACATGTGAAGGCTTTGCATGTGAGGGTTCTACGACAAAGATGAATCTTTGTTAGCCCATTAGCATAATGGTATGTTTAAATTATTGATCAGAGTAATTTATGTACATGTTTAACATTATTGTGAGTGTAGTAAAGTATGTAGCTTAAGCTAGTTAAGCAAGTTGTAAAGGTAAGGAAAAATAGTTACAATTTGATAACACCTTAGGGTGGATGATACAGAAAGTGGATGCGACCTAGTCACAATGTTTTGGTTTTTATTTAGGGAATGTGAATTATTGGATAATATTCATAGTGTTTTTAATAATTTTGATACAAATAGTATATGTTATGATGGTTTTTTTAAAGTTGTGATAATAATTTTAGTTTTGAAATATAGTTGATGTTTTTTCATATACATCACCAATTAGTACTATGTTATATGAATGAGTTATAAAATAATTGAAAGTGATGAAATTGTAAATTTATATGATTCGTGTGTCAAAAATGAGTTGTAATAAGTTTATCTTTGTTTGCAAGTGAGACTATAATAATGCTTGAACTAGAAACATGTATAATGTTTTAAATGATACTCTACTTAAGTAAAATTAAATTATATGAGATATGTTATATTTTTTGGTAGTTAAAATGTAGAATGCTACAAGTAAGTTAAGTGAGTTAAATTAGTTCAATATTGTTATATCTAGAAACTAATTACTCAATTATATATATGAAAAATGATCTAGAACACTTTTTTAACCAATTTGACATAATCAATGCAATTTTGCAAAACTAATTTCTAAATATATATAATAATTGCGCGACAATTTTTTTTTCTTGAACTAAACTCATTTATTTTAAAACAATGCTTAGTCATTAGTTGACCATGCTTGTCTTTAGCAAAATTTATTTATTGAAAACTCAAGAGGTTTAGTCGTTGAGTAAATATTTGTTCACTGAGAAAAATTCAATTTAATGAAAATTTTAGAGTTTGTTTTACTAGGCCAGCAGACCTCTAATTGAGCAAAATTGGTGGTTGAACACATGAAGTATTTTCTAAGCTTTAAATAATATATTTTTTTAAATGCTAGAGTTATTTATATTTCACTAAATTATTATATTTTATCAACATATTATACTTGAATATTATTATAGTGTGATAGATTGAAATTTATTAGTATTTAAATTGAGTTGGAATATATATGAATAAAAACATATGATGTTTATGTTGTAATATAACATGTGATGTGTTATAGACATACTTATTATTTTTAGGAGAGAATACTATGTTGAGATGTTTAGTCAATATATTAAATTTGGGATCCTAAAGGATATATCCTAACTCTATTGGTATTTGACTCACATAAAAGAAAGTACGAGATGCCTAGAGTTAAAAGTGATTCCTATGACCTAATATACTGTATAAAAAAACTATGTCTGGTAAATTATAGGGACTTAACCTATTACATGACTGGATGTGTTCTTATTATGTAACTCTATTGTGTAAAACAACTTAATAAATATAGTGCAATAAGTGTAAATCTCTAGTCTAATCCAACTTTAACTCACATTTTTTTTAAAAGTAGGATTAAATATCTAATAATGATATTAATGATTTATGATAAGAGATTACCTAATGAATTGAGAGGTATAAAGAATGATTTTTCATGTATGTTTAATGAATGAATTGATTTTAGTTGTAATATGAATAAATTGTATGAATGTGAAAAATATAAATATTCAATTCTAACATATTTATTATATCTAAAACTTTAAAACACTATGTTATCATATTTTGTGTGTTACTTTTAAATTGTGATAATTATGTGGTACAAGAAATAATATCTTTGGAAGAAAATCTCAAGAGAATTAGATTGAGAAGAGAAAAAAATATTTTTTATTTTGTTTAATTTCTTTTATTAAGATATAAATATATTTACAATTATTTATATGAAGTAAATTTATTTTGATTAGATTTTAAAATGTAATCTGAATGCTATATACATTTATTTATATTATTTTATAATGACAAGTAATAATTTAACTTAGAAGGATGATATATAAAATAATTTTACAAAATTCTTGAAACATTGTATATAAATATTCTCAGTAATTAAAAACAATTTTCTCAATGAAAACTGCTCTCAAGTATTTATACCAGTTATATGTTCAATGTTTGACCCTAATTCAACATTTCAAAACTCATTCTTGTTCAGAGTTTCTGATCATTGCAAGCATTTCTTTCTCTTACAGTCTATGGACATTTTACTTTAACTCTTCTTGCTGATAAATATTTGCATAACACTATAGTAAAAGCAATCTGCAACTTTCCACTCCATGTAGATTGATTTTAGTTATTTTTCATTGTTTTTTACCTTCAACTTTTCTATTTAAGATCTGTCTTTGTTTTCAAGACTTGCATAACTAACATGAGGAGTGATTTGAGTATTGGTGGAAGCAATTGTTACTCTCATATCATTGGATCAAATTATTTTATCAGAACTTTGATGTTTTTGTTAATTGGAAAAAGAAAAATCTCAAAAACAATTGTTTGTTAATAATTTGTTTCATTGACCAAACCAAGTCTCTTTCTTCAATTTGTCAAGTTGTAATGATATTATAAAGTCAATGAAACCAATTTTACCCAAAATTTTAATTATTAATAACTAGGCTCTAGTTGAATATATAACAATGAAATTACAATTTCATTAAAATCAATAGTTAAATTAATTAATTTAACTCCAAAATAATATTAAAATTTATTTCAAAAATATAAATATACAATTTATTTATAAATATCAATATTTTACAAAAGATTCATTCAAAACTGTACATAATTATAAATGTTATAGAACTTCTATATATTCTTACAATGCTAGAAAACAACCTTGTTACACACAATCTCTAATAAAACAGGAATAATTCATTTTAATTTTGACTTATAACATCCTGTCTCACAATTTTGTTAAATATAGACCAGAATTAAAACACCATTAAAAAAACTTTCTTTTCTAATTACACATATTCTCTTCTCTTTGTTAGTTTGATTTTAGGGGTAAAGATTTTTTATTTTATTTTATATCATTATAAGATTCTACATATTAAATCTAACCAATAATATACTTAAATTACTTGAAGAGTAGGTCTATTTCTATTTCAAGACTTCTTAACAAGTTATAGAAAGCAACTCCCTAATAAGTTAAATAGTGTATATATTAATTATTTTTTTCCCACTTGATGTGCCTATCTCTAAGTCAAGACACATAATCAATATCATTAAAGTAAATTTACATTTTTTTATTCTTACAAACATGGCCAAATCAATCCCTAAATGAACAAAATTCTGGTTACTAAATTGATCTCTAAAATCAAATTTATAACAAAGAATACATTTATATTTATTTAGTATATTATATTATATTATATTATTATTATTATTATTATTATTATTATTATTATTATTATAATAATATAAGCTATGTTGAGCATTTGTTCAAGATTAACCCTCTATTCTTCCTAATCATCGACAATTGTACACAAATCACGCACAATCCGAACATACTACATAACCAAAGAAGAGAGACAAGAACAATGAACAACAGATCTGTCCCTTGAACCGTCACTGATCATCGGAATCGTGTTCATTTATGGGTGAGTTTCAATGGATTTAGAATGCCGCATTATCGATTCGGGTGTTGCGGTTTCGCTTTCTTTTCTTTCTTTTTTTGTTCCACTTACGAAATCTCAGTGTCATTCGCCCCATTTCATTTTGTTGCCAAGTCAATTTTGTATCCTAACTTCCACCTAACAATTGTTGCACTACTCCACCGAGTTCGCATGCTTTGCTTTCAGTACACAGTTTCACTGTCTTGTGCATCTGTTTTTATTTCTTTTGTTTTTTAAGTTTCTGTTGATTTCTCGTTTAGAAATTGAGTTGCGGTTCAATTGGGTATGTGCAATTGTGCCAAAGTTTGCTTTTTTATTTGATCAATTTATTGTTATTGTTAAATATGGCATTTTGGAATGGGAATGCTTGGTTTTTTTATTTGGTTAATTTGTTGTTGTTCTTGTGAATATGATATTTTTGAACGTGAAAGTTTGGTTTTGGTTGGTGGAGTTTTGTGAATGAGGGAGGATTGGGGATGTGTGATTTTGACCATGCGTGTCTAAGTTGTGTTGTTTTAGATTTTCAGGTGCATGTGGTGTAGTTTTTGTCTGAGGCTTTGGGGAGTTGCTGCTGAGAATGGCTGACGTGGCTGGTCTAGTTGAGGCAGCGGGATCAAGATTCACTTCATTGGAACTTATTGGGCAGGGATCTTTTGGAGACGTCTATAAAGCGTAGGTGTTAGTTTTAGGACTGGTATCATGAGCCCTGCAGACTTAAACTAACTTTGTACATTGAGTTTAAATCATAGTAATTTTATATGCACATTGCTTGTTCATTGGGGTAATTAATAATTTTTGTGTAGGGCTTTCTTTCTTGTTTCTTTAGGTGGAATAATGTTAAAGTATTATTTTGTTAATAAAATTCTTAAACTTGTTCTTTAGATACTTATTTGATAAATGGTACCAAGGTGTATGAAATCTAGATTTGATGATTGTGTGAATAAAGTGCCATTAATGGATGCAAGCATTAGATATACATTACTGTACTGGAGGGAAATTTGGATGATAGTTTATGTTGTAAAGAAAATGTATACTATGGTATCTGATCAAGGGTTAGTTTGAATTCTTTCGGAAATTAGCTGTAGAGAAGGCACTGAAAGTAAAATAGAGCCTCATTTTTAAGAGTAAAGAGTCTAGTTGCAATTGATTGCTACTTGAAAGAAGCAGATCAAGTGCATTGCTCTTTTCTGATAATTGATTAGTGGTTTTAAATATTACTAACAACAACAATGACAAATTTTTTTTCTATTATATGATGTTGGCCACATGAATCAGATGATGCCATTGTGCTCTATCCAAAACCAATTCTTTACTCAGGAAATCAGGCTATTTAATTATAGATACTTTTTAATGGTTTCACTTGGAGTCATGTTTGGTCTGTTTCTACCTTAATAATTGGGCTATCCTCAGTTTGATCTACTCATCTAATTGAAGCTTTTGTTAATGTTCTGGTAACAAGTACAAACCATGTTACAGACATTTTTTACCAATTTTTGCTCAATAGATATCTTTTCAAATTTCAATATATATTTTTGCTCAATAGAAAAAAATAATTATAAAAAAAATACGCCTAGAAACATTTGCAAGATTGTTTCGTGTGTCTGAGACAGCACGAATGCTTTATTTGTAGTGAGAAAAATGTTCCTAATAAGACATATATAATCTAGATATTCTTGATTATATAAGATCAGGTCCTTTCTATAATTATAACATAGTCATTATTCTTTGAACATCTTTTGTTTACTGGCCTTAAGTTAGACATGGATAATGAATTGTCTGTCTCTTTGTTGTACTGTCTTATCTCCAGGTTTGACAAGGAGCTCAACAAAGAAGTTGCCATCAAAGTAATCGACTTGGAAGAATCGTATGTCTGTTGTCCCCCTCTATTACTTTTATGAATGTTTTAATTCTTGGCACTGCTGTATTGGCCGACCATTTTAGGAGTGGTTACCAATTTTATAGTAATGAGAACCTTAGAATATTTTGAAAACACATTTCATTACAATATAAGAGATTGCCTGTCGATTAGAATTTTATGGCAATAACACTTAGAAAATCTAACTAGTCAATCGTGGATACGAGTACGGAGCAGCGACCCTGCAAAAACACTATTGCTGGAAGTCAGAAAAACAATACAGGTCATACAATGAGTACCCAAACACTTGGATCACTCTCCCTTTTAAAGCTAGTTATTTAGAGGGTAAAATCATACACTTAAATACTCTAAGGAGCATCTCATACTACTTGGGTCTTAGGCACCTCATAATACCCAAGTCCCTATCATAATAATTTTATATCACACATGCAAATATTGAAAAATAGAAAAAATGCATAAATTTAAAGAGTAAAGACATACAAATAATGAATATCAATGATAACAATCCCTTGTCATTGTCATACCCTTCAAATCCAATACTAAAAAAGACTAATTATCGTAGCTAATATGTTGCCTGGTCCCTATTATAAGTGATTCCTTAAATAGAGTCACTATCTCCGTTTCCCAGTTCTTCTCATCATTGCTCTCTTTTTCTTCCTCATCAAAGATATGTTCTTCCTCCTCCTCTTCAATATCTGCTGCTGTAGTGAGTGTAATGTGTTGTATAGTGACTCTAGCTAGCTCACCAACAACCACTTGCATCAACAACAACAACTCTCCAAGTCAAGCTATCATTGCTAAAGACCTGTTCATCTTCAACTGCTTCTCTATCTTCACTCATTTTCCCTATTGACGTGTTGCACTTTTAGTTCTTATTAAGTGTCATTTATCTGCTTTACTTGTCATCTTGCACATAGTCTTTGCATGTTCAATTGTCTTTTTTTCATCTCTTGTTGAGTTTGTTATGCTTTTGATGCTTTTGTTTTTCAAGAGAGGATTTTACATTGATTAGAGATTCTCAAGGAGTGTTTGAATGCATTAATTTATGGACCTTCCAAAATTCCAAGAGTCAAAAAAGGCCGTTGGAAGTTTACTAAAAGATGAAAATGGTTAGAAGTGGAGTGACAAGGTTTGCCAGAACATTATCTGCCCTTCAAAGGTTGCGTAAACAAAAAAATAAAAAATAAAAATAACGCCTTGGAGGAGTGGCTGAAGAAACTTATCTACCAAAATGTTCTATGAAATTAAGTGAACTGGTTGTTGTTTTCTATTTTTCAACTGAGCTGGTGTATGATGTTGTTCTCTGTAAGAAAGGTGTCCTGTTCTTTATCATTCTCCTTTCCATCCTAAGTTGAAAAACGTAGAACTGTTTAATTTTTTTTTCATTGGAAATTTCCCCATATTCTGTATATTATTTAGCCTCTTCATCTTCTTTCTTGGTAAATTACATATGGGAATTGGTGAAGTGGGGGTGAGATTGGGCTTGGAGAAGCATTTTGACACCAGAAAGAAATAGGTCGGTAGATTTCTACACTAAAGTCGGATGGTGCAATTGCTATGCTATTTCTCATTGAAAATTCGAAGAGCTTCGTTTGTCCCTTTAAACATGGCAATCTTGTCGGACAAGGTAAATTAGAAGGAAACACAATTTGCAACTTCCTGCACTGAATGGGACATTGCAATGTGCATGTTGGAGGCTGACTAAGAGACACCGCTGATGAAAAGAAAAACTTTCTGTGTACGAGGAAAGTAAAATACCTATCAACAATTAATCCTGTGATGCAGTAACAATTAGCAAATGACGGATCTTCCACATCCTTGATTTTATTGGTCTCCATTAGAAGGATTAACATTATTAATGGAACCGAAAATATTTTATCTTCATTGCAGTATGTATTTCATGCTTTTTCCACTGCTATGAAGTTGGTGGACCTCGTTTGTATTGAGTATTTTAGTTTAAGATTTTCTGTCACGGATCTTATTAACATCATATCTTTGCTATGTTGCACTTGGAATTTATATGCATTTCTTCCTTACTGCTTCCTAATTTGTCTTTCCTCTCTTTTTGTCACTTGACAGAGAGGATGAAATTGATGATATCCAGAAGGTATGATTTTGTAGATTACTTGTACTTTACCGTACTCAAATAAACATGTTTTGATTTTGTTTACTATTTTCAGGAAATTTCTGTTTTGTCACAATGTCGATGTCCATACATTACTGAGTATTATGGTTCCTATCTCAATCAAACTAAACTTTGGATAATAATGGAATACATGGCTGGTGGTTCTGTTGCTGATCTAGTAGGTTACTTCTGTTTCCTTGCTTCTATATGTTCAGTGCATGAAAAATTGAAATTGACGTATTTCAGCAATCGTCTTTAAACTGTCTGATATATTTATTACATTTTTTTTTTAAAAGAAGAGAATCATGAAGACAAAGAAAATTGGCAAGAGTTAGGACTTAAGGACGATAAGAGACCATCCTTTAAAAAAAAGCCAACCAAATGCTTTGCAGAGAAATAAGAAAAAATGGTTACTTGAATTCTTGGGGCATAATTTCTGACTATAGAAAAAATAGTTGCAAGCGTGTATAAACATTCAGCATATGTCAGAGTGTCAATGGTTGGGTACTCAGTATTCCATCCTGGTCCAAGATTCAGATTCCTTTAGGAGTTTACAGCAGGAGACATGCTATGTTTAGACTCAAATGGACGAAAGAAATGATTTGCATAAAACTGGACTGTAATATTACATATTTGAATGAAGTTTGATGTTTTCGTTGTAATTCTTGATTGTTTAATATAACCTTGTTATTTGTATATGGAAACAGAATTTGTGGATTAACATTGGTTGATTTTATTTGCATGAGTACGGATGTTTATAACCTTTTTCCTTTACCTTCTGTCTATGTTTTTTCTCATTGGTTATTCTGGAGAGCTTTTTTATCCTTCTTTGTACTTTCCTTGTTATTAAATTTTCTATCATTAAAAACCAAAAAAACAAAGTTCATATTTTGAATGGTCGGTTTTTGTGTGTCACTAGTTATCATATTTATATCTGTTGACATTAATTTCCAATATGGTTTGTATGTTGTACTTTTTCTGTAGCTCCAAGCAGGTAATCCCCTTGATGAAATGTCAATTGCTTGCATTCTACGTGACTTGCTGCATGCTGTTGATTATCTACACAGTGAAGGGAAAATTCACAGAGACATTAAAGGTATCAGCAGCAACCCCATTCCCTTTGAATTTCTTTTTCCTTGTCACTATGGGATTTCTGTTTGTTTCGTCTTAGCTTTACAATTGACAGTATTTACATGTCTATTATACAGCTGCAAACATTTTATTGTCTGAGAATGGCGATGTAAAGGTACGTTATATTCTGAAAGAGGTTATATCCAATTTGTTTATTTTATACGACTTCACTGAAAAATCATGCACTTAATAATTTGAGATGGGGACTTACATACATGTGAAATGACACCAGGTAGCAGATTTCGGCGTTTCTGCACAGTTAACAAGGACTATATCAAGGAGAAAGGTAAACATATTTCATTGAAGTTAATTCAACATGGATGGGTTATTGATATAGTATTTTTTGGTAGCATTTAGATTGAAATTTATGTAAGTTATTTTATGTTTGATCATCTTAATCTAAGTTCTTAATCTCCTTTCACGAGCACCAAATTGTTCGTTTTTTCAATTGGATAATCAAATTGAATGTGTAGACTCCTAAAGTAAAGGAATTGTGGCGCAGGATATTGTATCTTGGTGTAGTTTGAGTTGGGCAAACTGAATTTCAAGTTGCTATTTTTTCTTGTATCGGCTGCATGTTTCTGTCACAACCTTCACTGCATTTAAGGCTTTGTGTAGTTGAAAAACCTCCTGGAACTCTAAATTATTGTTCTTCATCTTAGGCTGGATGTGCTAACTTTTCTTTTATCATAACAGACTTTTGTAGGAACGCCATTTTGGATGGCGCCTGAGGTTATTCAGAATACTGACGGATATAATGAGAAGGTTGTAATATATTTATTCTATATATTTTCTGTAATGTTCCTCTTTGGTTCTATTTTTCCACCTTTATTTTAGTTTCTGCTAATTATTGTTTTCTCAGAATCTTCACAGGAGTGTTCTGTTTATGCAGGCAGATATTTGGTCTCTGGGAATCACTGCTATTGAGATGGCAAAGGGGGAGCCTCCACTTGCCGATCTTCACCCAATGAGAGTGCTTTTCATCATACCCCGGGAGAGTCCTCCACAGGTTGTGTTCTTTGGTATCAATCAAGTCAATGTTTCAAGTTTTGAACCATTTGAGTAACTTGAGTTTTTTCAAACCCAGATGTTATTTTTTTCAAGCACAGCAGTTGACATTTAACCTCATTTTCTTCAGCTAGATGATCATTTTTCCCGTCCAATGAAAGAATTTGTCGCATTGTGCTTAAAGAAGGTTCCTGCTGAGGCAAGTTTCAATGCTTTTCATACACTTATTATTTCAATTTCTTTAGTTCTATTGGGCATAGTTGTGATGAAAAGGTTCTTCTTTATGAGTCCGATTGGGTGAAGTGTTCAATTTGTGGATTGTATGAGAGCATCCATAAGAGATATTCCTTTTTATACTGAATCTGCTTTTTCTAGAACATTAATATTTTGGCAGAAAAGGTAATAATAACAAATGTTTGTTGAAATATTGGGCTTAGGGTATGTTAATTTGCATCCTTATTTAGTCATAGCTGGAATAACTGAATTATTTGTCTATATTTTTCCTATTGAAATTTGTAGTTATCAACTTGATGTGATGTATTATTTAGTTTTCCCTAATTAGTAGCTTTTTAGACTAGCTTGGAGTCGAACTGGTGAAGTTGATCTCTCTCTGTCAGGCTCTTAATTCCCCCCCTTTTAATGGATTCAATTCCAGAGGCCAAGTGCTAAGGAACTTTTGAAGGACCGTTTTATTCGGAATGCTAGGAGGAGTTCAAAGCTTGTGGAAAGAATAAGGTGCGAAACACTGATAAAGGTCTCACTATATTTTATATACGTAATTGTACCTAATTTTGCTTTTGCCAATTAATTTCCTCCACCCCCCGTTCTTTCATTTTATATTTTCTAGAGCTAATACTATATCAGAAAAAGTAAATGATGAGACACATAATTAATTTCTGAAACCCTTTTTCTGTGCAACTTTAGCATGTTGTCCATCAGAAAATGAAAATTACAAGTATTATTCCCAGCTTGTGGTTGACATGATCATGCCTTGTGATTATGTTATAGAGAACGTCCAAAATACCAAATAAAGGAAGAAGATCAGGAAACACCTAGAAATGTCCCAAGAGGGATGGGGGAGGCATCGGATACTGTAAAAGTGGCCAGAGATGTAAGAGGTGAAGAAAATAATCGACCCAGGTAGGTTAACTGTTGGCTACTAGTTTTTAGTTTACATATTGAATTTTTTAAGCACTATTTCTAATTTGCAGTGATCAGGGTAAAACCCTGAAAAGTGCTGGATGGGACTTCAATATTGGTGGATCACAGGGTACTGGAACCTTTCGTAGTGTGTCTCGACCACCTCAGTTTAGAGAGAAGAAAGCTGAAGGTTCATACAATCAGCTAACGCAAAGAAAAGCTCCAGAGAGTGGTTATCAAGGGGGATCTGCCAATAGAAGTGCCCTTAATGAGTCACTTGAAAGTTCCTCTGGAAGAGATCTTAGACTTCCCCACCATGATGAGCATCTGGACAATGACATTGAAGATGTAAAGGACTCTTACTTTGTGTGTCTGTCTTTGTCAAATAAGTTAACCTAATCAATTGAATGATATATTTAACGGGCACATCTTCATAGAGGAACCTTTGGGTGTTTTGGTATTTATAAAACATTGGATGCATGATCAATGCTTAACCAGCTAACTCTAAATAATTACCTGATGAGCTTTTGATACTTGAGCTGAAACTGATAATTTTCTGTAAAGGCAGACATGAACAACAGTTAAATTGTCACTAGTGGTATAATTATTTGGAGAATTCATCACGATAAATATTATTAGAAATGCGTCAATCATGAAGTATTGATGGAATTCCTATGAACTTGTTGAACTTTCATTTTGAACAGCTTGGACAGCTTTGATCTTTTGAAATCTTCAATTTGCAGGATGAAGTATCTGGAAATGGATCAGGAACTGTAGTTATTCGATCTCCAAAAGGGTCAAGGTCATCTGTATTTGACCAGAGCTCTCAAGTATGTTTAAGCTGTGTTACTTTAGAAACTGATAAGTTCTTCTGGCTGTTCTGTACAATCACAAACTGAGAATTTTAATTAAATGTAGTATAGTAGCAGCTTTTCTTCTTTTGATGATGCTTCTCCAAGTGGGACTGTTGTTTTACGTGGCCACCATGATGAGCCTGGTTCTCCACAGCCACTAAGGTCTCGACTGGGACTCAACGACAGAAATTCAAATTCCGCAATGGAAGACAGTGCGGCAAATCTTGCTGAGGTTCTATTTCTGTGATATAAGTTGTAAATTTCAGTTGCTTGTTGATTAATTTAGCTCAAGATGAGCCTCCCCCTTTCTTGTGTGTAGGTTTCGTTCCATTATGTAGTAGATTTATTTATGCTACAGTATTTTATTATTTTCCATTGCTATATAATTGAGTAAGTTACCCACCCAGTTTGTTTTGTCCGAGGTATATTCTTAAACTATTTCCTGAACACCTGTGTCCGAAAATTTTTCTTCTTGTTCAATTGTAATTTATTATAAGACTTGTTATATTTGTGTTACTTGGTCAAATTGATATTTTTCTTATAAACAGTATTTTCTCACCTGTTTGTCTTCATAGGCAAAGGCTGCTATCCAAGGAGGGCTCAGGAAAGTGAGTTCTCGAGAAAGATTGGCCCGGGGAAAAATCAACAACGAAAGACAGGAAGACAAGAGAGATGGAAGGGCTAGCAGCTCTGATTCTTCAAGGTACATCCATAGCAATAGAGCTAGTAATTTTTCTGTTGCTGAATTAAACATTTGTTTATACATTCTTAGGGATTTCTTTTTCAGATTACGTGGCGAACGTGACTCTCACAGGGGCATGTCAAGATCACATCATGCTAATAATGATGAAGGAAGTGCTAAAATAATGTCATCCTCAGTGCCATTATCTGCTTTACTTATTCCTTCATTAAAAGAGGTAAATTAGTACATATATTCCATCTTTTCATTGTAAATGAGTTTTAAATCCAAATAGAGCTTCCTACATTGTTTGCATTGCTCCTCAATATTCCATAATTAAATTTGTTTCATATATTTATTACTAATAGTTTTAAGTACAATGCACAGGCTTTACTTTTTATTGAAAATTGATTATTACTATTAATTTCCCACATGATGACTTTTTGTACTAAGACTTGAGATTACAACAACGGAGTGAAATTGTATATGAAGAAACTTCTAATGGTATTCTTTGGGCACTAGAAAAAATTGTTATGGTTTGCATTTGTTATGCAGGCCATTGCTGATGATCCAGAAGGGTCAGTTGTGCGGGCAGTTATCAATTCTCTTATAAACATGGAGGGCTCAAAACCTAAATCCTGTGATGCTCTTCTCAAACAGTTGCTTCAGCGATTGGCAAGGTTTGCCTTCTACTCAAGTTCTTTAGAAAAACCAAAAAAGAAAAGTATATGTATGTCATTCTCTTGTGGTGCAGTTCAAAGGAAGATTCACTGAAGGACCTGCAGGGACTAGCAGGCCAACTATTCAGCAAAGAAACCAGAAATGCAGAGGCTGATAATAGGAAAAAACAACAAAACCATCCTAATAGCAATTTAAGTCCACTAGCAAGATTTCTTCTCTCAAGGTTTATGGAAGTTATCATTTCCCCTGCTAATAACTATTCTTAAAAGTAGTACTACTAGTTATGTAATGGTTCACTTTTTCATAACACTCTCGTTCTCTCTTTATACTCACATTATATTGGATTGAATATGCTTGTGAATGATATCTGGTTCTTTGTTTGACAGATGGCAAGGCCAAACCTCACGGGATCTCAACTCATCTTGAGCAGAGTTAGAAGATACCATTGTGTTAGTCTCTATTTATGCATTTTTCCGATTAATTGTACATATATTATTGTAAGAAATTGTTTTTCTATGTTTATTAATAATTTATTTATTTTACTTAAGTTTTTTGCTCATAGTGATAGCGACAGCAGTGGTGTATAATTTAGAGGGTTTTCTAAGTTACAAGCAAATAGTAAAAGATACCTTGATTTGTATTTTCTACTTGTTGTCTCTTTGCAAAGTGGGATACTGAGAAAATACACGAATTATATCGAAAAATATCTCATTGGTTATTCTAGTTAGTTCCCTTTGAACAATCAACAATTCTGTCATGTGAAAGTTCATCTTTTGAATTTTATTTTCTAAATGTATTTACTTGTATGTTAAGGTTTCCTTTAGTAGGAGCAATTTCGCCTCTTGGAAAGACTTGGCGAATTATCTTAATATAAGTCGAGCAAATGCAACTCGTTCTTTATTAAGAACACCCGAACAAAGAAGTAAAATATTTATGGTGACTTTCAATTCAGCAACCATTATTTTGCAAAAACTTGGAAGCTATAGTTTTGCTCAACCCACAGAACGTGCTTGTAGAAAATTTACTTTTTCAAAAACGCATTATTAAGTGAAGTGATATAGAAGTTTGGTTCACATGTGTATTGTCATTTCTTTTGTATAACCATTTCAACTAAATAGTAATATAATTTAACTTGAAAAATTAAACATAATAAATCCCGGCAAAGGGTTCTCTTTTTCGTTATACTAGCATTTGAAAAACTCCTAAATCATCTTGTCGAAGGAATGCTTTTTTTTTTCTTTGACGAAGAATTTGAGTTTAACAAATTCTTGAAACATGCGTCTTCGAATAAAATCTCAATTATTTTAAACATGTTTTTCTAAGATATTTGTGATTGCAAATTCTTTATTACACACCTCTCTAACATTTGACAACAGAAATGAGAGTTTCCTTCCCACAAAGGCCTATGGCGTAGAAAGAAATTTCAAACAAAACAACAGTTTATTTTCCTTTCAACGGTGAGACTAGAATTTATATTTATATCAGCACAGCAGTGTGAAACAGTTCAAGGACTATTTATCTGCTACGTAAATTCTGTGTAGCAGGAAACAGCTGCTGCTTCACTTGTTCAGTGTTCACACTTAAAATACATAAAGCAATACAGAGAGAAACCTCTTGGTAGATCTCTGCAACGAGAACATGACGCATAAAATTAAGAAAGCTGTTGCCAGCCTTTCATTTGATGAGTTTATAGGTTCACTAAACATAAGGAACAGCTATTCTCTGTGTGTCAGGGCCAGTTACCATATCATCCCACAGCAAATTTGAAAGTAGCATTGTTAATTCTCCAACACTCCCTGTCAAAACATATATAAATGAATAAACAAAAAGAGACTCAACCACACATGTGTATGAGAGGAAGAGAAGCACATTTTGATCACTACGAACAGTCAAGATTAAAACACAAAAAGTCTTGTAATTTGTTTAAGTAGTCAAGTGAGATTTAGCTTTTAAGATCCTTGGATGCATTTATTCATAAACACTTACAACAGAAAAAATAGCAAAAAAAAAAAATGTTTTATAATTTAAAATTAACTAATTTGTAAACTGTCATATCAGTTTCTCCAGATCTGATTTTAACTTATATATAAACTAATTTGTTAGAAAAGTTGTATTTAGTTTTTCTTCTACAAATGTTTAAAAAGAAGTCTATCTAAATGTGACCTAAGTAGTCTTTAATATTAATCATTCATGTATTGATTTGCTCTTCTCGTTCCCATACAACATGAATTATGTCAAAACAGCATATCACAAAAATGTTCATGTTCACCAACAATGAGAAGAAAGTAAGCAAGGTAAGGCTTCAACCTACATGCCATACAAAGGCAGATATATATCAGATAATTGCTGTTAGTCTGTTATTAAATACCAACTTACCAGTGCCAATGGGTTGATCATCCCACACAATGATAGGCAACACAGGAAGTGTGCTTCCCACAAACATCATTTCAGCAGCAGCTTTAGCTTCCTCCACAGTCAGCTTTTTGGTTGCTACACCTTTCAGGAGCCCTTGATCAACCAACTTGGGTGCGAGTTGAAGAAGTCTTTTTGCAGTGCAACCATGTAGGATGTTATCAAAAGGAGGCATGACAAGTTCTTTGTCTTGAGTTATGAAAGCAACATTCACATTTGGACCTTCAGCAATATAACCTTCCTCATCAACCCATATAGAAGAAGATGCTCCTTGCTCTTCAGCTTCCATTACTGAAAGGACATTTGGAAGATAATTCACATTTTTAGCTGTGGCAAATAGAGGAGGCTTCATTGGTACGCTGGAAGTAATCACTTTAATTCCCTCTTTGCATTGGGAAAAATCATCATCAATCACTACTGCATAAAATGCAGATGTTGGACATCCTGCAGGTGACAGCAAGAAATTGCCAGGACCTGCACTGAGCCAAAATCTCAGAGTTCCCTTCTTGCATCCTGATGCTGCAGTCAGTTGTATAATAATGCTGCGAAGTGTTGATTGAGAAAAGGGAGGGGATATCTTTGCTTTGGAGGCTGACAGTAGGAATCTATCAAGATGAACATCCAATTCATAGATGTATCTGGAGAGGACAAACATTACAAAGACCAAAGTCAGAGAAATATGTTTCAAATGCAAAAAAAATCTGAAAATTTAAAGTAAAAGGTTCATTGCTCCGGCCCAGAATACTATTAATCCAGCATGGGCTACATGGGCCCCTAATAGTTTACCGGATAAATTGATAAGTCGGGCATTCCCGGCCCACCAAGCGAAACCGGTAGTTTCC
>Ga0209700_103491_pt1 | contig 30018 bp, 13 predicted proteins | sample SiratroredBW_FD_187528 | JGI IMG/M metagenome (GOLD analysis project Ga0209700, IMG submission 187528) | Root nodule microbial communities of legume samples collected from California, USA - Siratro red BW (SPAdes) (version 2) | ecosystem: Host-associated > Plants > Roots > Nodule | place: USA...
TTTTTTTTTTTTTTTTTTTTCTAAATCCATTTTTCGTATAATAATGTAGTTAATGTACTTTTCTTTACCTTTTCATTGTAATACGAGATTTCGCTGCAAAATCCATCAGTAAAAATTTAAATGTTTTTTTTTTTAAATCAGTTCTTTGTCTAACTTTTGTAATTTAATTCAATAATGAAATTTGTATTAAATGTTTCATGGTCATCCAATGTACTTCAACATAACTATTTCACTCATTGATATACTGCAACAATGCACTACAACACTCCTTTTCATCCTTCACTCATAAAGTTTAGGCTTTAATTTTTTCCACTGAAATTTATCAATAACATATACCTATTTTCTCTTCTACCTCCTTGTTTCTACTTCATTTCTTCCTTATCTATTTCCTTCTTATCTATTTCTCTCTTGTCTTTTTCTCTCTTGTCATGGCTCTTGTTACTTAATATCACTTTCTCTTCCTTTTTCTTTTCCTTTTTAATTCTGTGTCTACTTTCCAATACACACGGAAAAGGGATGTATCTTTGGCACATCCACAACAGGCAGAATATAGGCTTTTTGTCAAAGCAGCTTCATTGGATGTCAAGGAAGCCCTCAACAGGTCTAGAGCCTGACCCAAATACACAAAATGCATTTCAAATTATAAATTGAAAAGGGTTAGAGGATAACATGGAAGAAATATTATACAAAGTTTATTATAGCCAATTATTTGATCAAGTTAACTAAAACCATCAATATTCATGAGTGGATTGTGAATATTACTTCATGTGACTTCCTGATTTTAATAAAATGTTCTTCCAAATCATTCAGCTTGACATTCTGAAGCTGTTGCAGACACGAAATGCTAGAAGCAGTTGTCATTGGTATGACTTCCAGATCATCCCTCACAATAAACAGACATGGCCTCTCCATAAATCCCACAGCTGCTTCTCTTGCTCCATCAGAAGATCTTGGGTCAACAAGTTTCACTTTTTTTGGATCTCGTAACGTTTATTTTCTCTTTGAAATCATTGTACGCCCCTCATTATCATTCACCGCTACAGAACCATACCAATACTGAGGAGAATCCTCCTCTTCTAATGGATTGCTCTTACAACCAAAATGAGGAGCCACCCTTATGTTCACTAAAGATTCTTTAGATGATCCTATGAACCATGATCGACTGAGTTCCTTCACACTTGTGTACAAATTACCAATGCTTCCCAAGCACAACTTGCCTTTCATAAGCTTCAGAATAGATCCAATAGGTGTTGTGAGGAAGCTGACTAGAAGGTCAACAAAATCTCCATCTGCTTCGGCAAAGAGAATCTTGTTCTTTCTTTAGCTCACCATTACCTTGATTTCTACATGACCTTTGGAATGAATGGGACGGGTATCTTGTGAGAAAGAGTATTTCTTAGATCCTTCATTTTTCAATAACACATCGCTAAGAGGAGATTTGGAGATCAATGCTTGCTTTAGTATGCTCAATATCTGAAAATAAAACCAAAAACAAAGCGAGTTTTAGCCTGGAAAGTTATAATTCATTGAGCAAGACCACCAAAGTATTGTTGAAAAGAAAAGGTCTTGTGAATCTGCAACTTTACATGCTAATTAAGGAACTCTAGGAAGGTTATAAGTCTTGAATTGAAAATATCTTAACTTTATACCGCGAAAAATGATCATTTTAATATCCAAAGTATTTTCTCCATCCACATATGAGCTCCTATTTCTTTCCCAATACATATTCATGCTCAACATTTTAAGGGCATGCGAGTCAAATATACTCTTGATAACAAACACAGGTGATAAACTCGACAGATTTTACCTTCCTATTTGTTTAGAAGTTTGATCAGAAATTTATAGCTTGAAAAGCAATATTACCTCCTTCATGCCAACATTTTGAGAGTTTTCTGTGATCTTGCTGAAATCTTTGTGTCGATGTTTGAGGAACGTTTGAAGAGTCACCTGGCGTGCTTCGAAGCACTCTCAAGTCATCAAAGATCAAGAACATGGCATCTGGTTTAACAAAAACACCACTGTCCCTGGCAGGCTTTTCCTTGGATTCTAATAGCAGCTTCGTTTCTTTTCTCATCAATTTCCCACAGTGGCACCTTCCTCCATCAAAGGTACTCAGCAACAGATCCTTTTCCTTTGTACAGCTGTGACAAATAAAATACTTTTTGGGTTCTGTATCATCCACTTTCACTTTTAGTCTCTGGCAAGAGCTCTCTAAAGGGTTGCGCGGAGAATGCAACATTTTCTTGCAGACTTTGTTCCAGAAAACATCAGAGTCCAAATGATCAACACTTTGGTACAGCTTGTTGATGCAACCAAGTTGTACATCTTGCTCAAATTTGTTCCCAAGCCGAATAATAGTTCCTAATGGAAGGGTGAGGAAACTGAAGAGAACATCTACAAAGTCTCCACTTGCTTCCGCCGCAATTACGCGCCTTTTTTTCTCATCCACCCAATATCTCAAAGGGATTCTTACCTCTTCGTTGGAAGCCATAACTGAAACAGTAAACTAAAGAATATTAACAAACTAAGTAAAAAAGACATCTACAGTTTTAGTGAAATTTTTTATACCTTAAATCAATTGTTGTTCGGGTTCTAACACTTCCCTATGTGATATTTTTAATTTGTGCGTGTATTTTTAAGGGATACACAAACATAATGAGAATAACGTTGTCTATGTCCTTCGGATTAAGGAAGCTGCCGAGAAAGGCATATACTTTGGTTCTTTCAAAATTCTAAACCAAAACTTAGTCACGAGATGCTTTTCAATTTTAAGTTCTAAAATTTGTGAAAGCAAGTTCAGTTCAGTTTTCAGATTCAAAAGTTTGTAAAATATTTTTGCGTAATTTTATGTTTGACAAAATCTTGTAGAACCAATGGATGCTCAAACCATGAATGAGAATTCATCACAAGAGGGAAATCAACCAAAAAGCTTTTATTTCCTCAAACTCCAATTATTTTTCACACCAGGCTGTCTAGATGATTAATAATGAAAAAGCATCCAAAGCAAAAAGTTACATTGTATAGCTGCCATAAAGATATGTATAGATGCAGCATATCTTTTCACCGGGCAGACATATCTTATCTTTCTTTTTCTCTCTTCAAAACCTTATCCAGTAATTTGTCATTATATATACTTTGGACATTCTCAACATAACTATTGTTTTATTTCTAAAGCATATCCAATAACATTCTATCTCAATGTACCTTTACCTTAAATAAAAAGTTAAGTTCTCGCTAAAATGGATTATGCTTTAATCTTAAATGAATAGTCAAGTTCTTCCTAAAATGGATCTTACTTTGATTATCAGATTAGAAAACATATTCTTGTGATACTCTTTAGCAGCTTTATAAGATCAAACTTATCCGATTCATTCTTTCTTTCATTCCTTTCTTATTTGTTTCTCCTCCCAAATAAACAAGTATTGGTTATACTGCAGAAAAGGTCTGCTATTCTAGTATTGATAAAAATATTGACAGTGAAAGATAAAAAAATTGTACAAAGCAAGAAGATAGAACATGAAAGTATTGTACTTGTACATATATCATTCTGAATGTATATTATTTGCTACCAGTGTCTAGCTGCTCTTATTCACGGCGGGATATGATCGCGGTTAAAAAATAACCGTAATTAAAAATAATATAATGATATTTTTGAAATTAAGTGTAACCATATCACTGCGATTAGAGTGAGAATCGCTATAATATAATTGAAAATGAAAAATAACATGGAAATACCAACGCGATTGTCTAAAAAACCGCATTGGTATCTACAAAAATAATTTAAAAATTAATTTGCAGTAACATGCAAACGCGGTTGCAAATTAATTTTTAAATTATTTTTGCAGGACATACAAACACGGTTGTTTAAGCAACCGCGTTTATATGTGGGATACGAGCACGATTCCCATTAACAACCGCGCTCGTATCCCCTGTTTATACGGTTTTTGCGCGTTTCGTTCTCACTTTCATCTTTCTCACGTTCTCTGTTTCTCTCGAGCTCTCATCTCTCAGTCTCTCAGTCCTTCTCAATTCCTCTCTCATTCTCGCATTCCTCTCACGTTCTCGCCATTCCTCTCTCATTCTCGCCATTCCATTGCCTCTCTCGTGGTCTATCCATTTCGTCCGCAACCACCACCACCATGAAGACGTTCTGGTTCTGCTACCGCCACCACCACCACCACGAAGACGTTCTGGTTCTGCTACCGCCACCACCACCACCACGAAGACGTTCTGGTTCCTTGGTCGCCACCACCACCAACACCACCACTCAGATCTGTCTTTCCTTTTGCCTCATTCTTGTTTTTCCATTGTTTAACTGAAATCCATTGTTAAATAGATGGTAAGCACGAACATATTTAGTCACACATTTGTTAATAATATTGATTTACACAAACTCCATGCTTGGTTAACTTTCAACTTCTTCTGTAGCAAGAATTTTTAGCCTTTTCTATTGAAAGTTTGGCAATTTGGGTGGCATAAAATTTTCGTCCGAGAAAGAGTGTTAGAAAGTCTCAAGTCAGGTTGGTGACCCTTAAATGTGCTTATGAATTGAAGTTTGTATTAATTTATATAGTATAATTTAGTGTGTATTATAATAAAAGTAGTAGTTATACCAATGTATCATAATTTTCTGTACTTATTCAATTTTGTCTGTTTAACTTAATTTTATATTTTGAGGTATCCGCCATAGTCGTCCATACACTTCTCGGTCTCTGTTGCCATTGTATCATGCTGTTGTTACCATTGTCTCTAGTTTTCAGGTTTGTCCATTTCTTTTGTCAAATTCTCAATGGTTTTATTTAATTAACTTACTATGATGATGTTAGAGAGACTAGAGTATATCACTAGGATTGCATCCTGTTTATCGTGACGTGTTGGTATTGAGTTTGGAGATGTTCGATCCCTGACAATTTATGTTTTCTGTAATATTTATGTTTATCATGACGTGTTGGTATTGAGTTTGGGGATGTTCGATCCCCGACATTTTATGTTTTCTGTAATATTTATGTTTATCATGACGTGTTGGTATTGAGTCTGGGGATGTTCGATCCCCGACATTTTATGTTTTCTGTAATACCAGCACATTTGTATGTGACATACCAGCGCGGTTCACTCTACAACCGGGCTGGTATGTGTAGTTTTTGTATATTTTTGAACCTTTTGTGTCATTTTTCAACTCGGTTTCTTAAGAATCGCGGTAGTATGTTATACTTTTCATCGTGGTTGTACAATCGCGTTTGTATTTTTAATATTTTTTATCGCGGTTGAATCAATCGCAATTGTACAACCGCGTTTGTAAACCTTATAAAACCACAATTAAATGTCTTTTTTCTATTAGTGATAAGTCAACTATATCCTTACAAGGTAGAAGCACTTAAGAATCTCTAACTAACTTAATAAAAAATATATAAATAGTTACAATTATTATTAATTCATTAGCTGACAAGAATTGTAATGTTAGACTCTTTAATCGAGTAGACGTGTCTCATAAGGAGAAATATCATATGATCTAAACACTCTGAATATATAAGATCTTAAAGTATTTGTATAAGTTAGAAATACTAAGAAATTAAAAATACTTGTTATACTCAATAGATTATTGTGAAATCTTCTAAGAATGGTTTGAAGGGAAACTAAAAATAACTCACTTTAAATTAACAAATATGACTAAATTTTTTTATTTATTTTTACTGTATGAATATATTATCTTATTTTAGTCTAATATCTTTGCGAAATTCTGTTATTAAAGTGTTTTATTTTATTATTACATTGTTTAGTAAAAATGATTTATTTTTCAAAGCTAATATGATATTAAATTTTATTCAACTCCATTCTGAAATCAACCCATCGTTTTAAAATAAAATTAATTATTTAGTTGTTTGGTAGAATAAAATTATGTGAAAAATATAAAAGGAATATTTTAAAAGTTGTATGTTTTTTATTAATTTGATAATAAATAAAAATAATAAAAATAGAGACATAAATAAAAATATTTAAAATATAATTAAGGAAATTTTACTATTTTTTAAATTTATTTTTTCTCCTAAACATGCAATACTGATTGTCATTTCTATGGATCTTCTTTGTACTTTACAAAACAATGAAATGATAGTAGGAGTGTAAGTATGCACAAGATGAAAAAAGAAAAAGAAAAAATATTACTACTAATGTAAAGGATAATGATCCCACCAAAACCTTATCCAATGATCACCTCTTTAATTTGAAATTTGAAAGTGTTGTAGGCATTGACTCCACTAACTTAAGCAATAATTTAATATCTGATTATATGCCATTTCAATTTTGTATGGGGACACTGTCTTATACTTCGGAATTGGACAACACTGTTGTACACAGTAGTTCTTTCCAACTCATTTTAATAATAACTTTTTTGTATGGACTTCTTTGTTTATATTAATATAGTGATAATAACTATTTAATTTTAAAATAAAATGATTTTAAGAAGCTACTTTTACTTGATTTTTTTTTATTGATAAACGATGTTTAATTTCATCATATTTATTTTTTTTAATTCGCGTAATTTCTCTTTCTACTTCTTCCCACTTTATCTAATTGATAGAAAGAGGAAAAGAAATTAAAAAGAAAAAAATTGGATATGTGAAAAAATAAGATACAAATAAAATTAAATATATTTGATTAAAAATAAAAAAAAAGTGATAAGGAATTAGCAAATGAAATAATAAATACAATAAATTATTTTACAATTAATTCAATGTGTTTTCTTCGAGTATATTTTATTTTAAAATAAAAATTTAATTATCTAAAAACATTTTCTGATTACTACTATTTTTTTAAATAAAACATAATCTATTATATATATATATATATTTGATTAGTTCGTATTATCTTAAATTCAATAACCTTTTAGTTGGTATGTTATAACAAAATATTTAAAAAATTTAAAAAATAAGATATTTCTTAAATTTAAAAAGTAAAAAATTTAGAATAATAAAAAGTAATTTTATTTTATATTACACCTTGTGTTTACATCTTTAAAATAACTAATTTGGTGAATTCCAAAATTATGGAGGAATCTAGGGCTTTTTTATAAAAGTGGTGCAAATTTATTTGCAAATTATAGAAATTGATAGAGTTTTAAAAAATTATATAATTAGATAAGTTGTGTTTGGAAGCACGTTTTAAGATGAAGAAGTTATGTTTGGTATTAGGACTTTAGTATGTAACACTTTATTTTTTACACTTTCTTTTTGTTTTATACAAAATTGTGTATGCAGAAACATTTTTTGGAGTTTTTTTTCTTTTTGGACAATCAAAAGTTGTGCTAGGAAGCACCACTTCTACATTTTAAAAAAAAAAAAACTCCCAGATACACTTCATTATGATTTATGTATTTTTTTCTCACCACGTCATGTATGGGTCATGTATGGAGGGAATAGTACCTTACAATTGTCCAATACAATAGGATTGAACACATTAAAAATAGAAAGTATATTCCGAATAATAATTAAACACCCATGAAATATATGAAAAATTCCTTCTTATTCTATTACATTTTTAAAGTGCTATGTACAGTTCGCTGCTTCCTCTACATATAATATATTTTCTTTTTCTATTTTTAGTGTGTTCATCCTATTGTATTGGACAATTGTAAGTTTTTTCCATACATGACGTCATTTTGCTGTATACAATATAATTTTTGAAGGTTATCTGTACTAGACTAACAAAGCAATATGAAATAATATTACATGAATATTTCGTATTACGATAAAAAATACATAAATTATAATAAAATATAACTATAAAAAATTTTTTTAAAAAAAATTAATATAAAAATCATGCTTCCTAACACAATTTCTATCTAAAATATTGTCCCCACACATACCACTTTGTATAAAAAAAAAATGTTACATAATGAAATTGTGGTGTCAAGTAAGACTTTTTTTTACCTTAAAATATACTTTCAAACATAACTTCTCCAATTATATAACTTTTAAAAATCTGCCCACGTATAATTTGCAAGTAAATCTACGCCACTTTTATAAAAACACCGGTATCGGACTGTGCATGGAGCCATGTTAATCATGGAGGAATCTATTATTTTCACTGTGCACGACCACATGTCACATCACGCCAGCATTAAAGTTATGATTAGACACTGCCATTACTGTGAACCTTCAGATCAACTTTTTGTATTAAATCAGCTTTATCCCTTACTCTTTTTTCAAGAATGCTTTATTTCTTTGAACACTGGTCACTGGCTGAACCCTTTGAGAAAGAAGTGAAGATATTTTTTCTTGGTATGCTTTCTCCATTTCCTTGGTGGTGCCATTATACTCGGTTTTCTTCAGCTACACAACACCATCATGCATATACTTTAACTCAGTTTAGCAACATATCTCAGCTTTTCCTCTCCTTATCACTTTCAGTTTATTGCGTATGATTTCAAATAGTGACAAGTAAAGGCACATCACCACTCTCGATCATCCAATTCCAATAAGAAAGGTACGTAATTTCTTCCTTTCTCTATATGTCTACCTGTATAGTCATGGCTTTACAAATATTATACCAAGTTACGAAAATATAGCATAATACAAATGATCTGTAGTGCTTCAACAAAACTTTGACGAAATACATTTAATATGCAATAATAAAGTTCAACACTGTAGCAGCTTCGAAACGAGGAGATTATGTAGAAATGGAAAGGAAATCTGAGGGTGGGACAGAGACATGTAAGGAGGAAAAGAAGTAAAAAATGGAGTACTTGCTCTTCTGAACACTAAGAACAGCTTTCTTCATTCTGAGTTCAAGGTATAGCATCCTTAATACCCTTTTAATCGACCCTTTTCCTTACATCAATACACCAAACAAGTATATTTGGTAGCTGCTAGGTACAGATGCACACTTCATCATAGTATTAAATTTTTATCTTCTCTACTATTGCATGATTAGGTTTACTTAACTACATCATTTAAAAATTTTACAAAAGAATTCTTCATCAATTTTATTTCATTAATGATTAATGATCTATTAATTATTATTTATTCCCCAAAATTTAATTCATTATTTGATTAAATTTAATGAATCAAAATTAATCCAATAGTTTTTAATAATTAAATCTTAATTTAAGAAAAAAACGAAAATATATTTTAAGTTTGTTTTACAAAATATGTTTGAAACTCTTTTATATAAAAAAAAAATAACGAATTTTTAAAGTAGAGTACCTTTTATCTTATAAGAAAAAAATAGATTTTTTTTTTCTCTGAATTTAAATCACTTTAAATTAATTAATATTTTATTTTTACATTATTAATATAATGGGAACTATATATATCTACTACTTTTCCATTAAAGTGAGGTGTTTTCTTATGGGTTCGTTCACAATTAAATCCAATCTCACTTTAAAATATAATTCATTTTTATTGGCTAAAAATTGTTAAGTAGTATCACTAAATATGACTATCGCTTAAACCAATTAATTTTGTAAACGTCGCTGAAATAAAATTTAATTTTATGATATTATTAGTCTATATTAATCGTAACTACCTTTATTATATGTATTAAATATTTATATCATATGGAGAGAATGTGGAGTATTTTGAGGATGAATTGAATACTTATTATAAAAAAATGATTAATGGATGAATTGAATAGATAAAATTTTTAAATAAATTTTAACTTATCAAAATAAATTAATAAATTATTTTATCTGATTATTATAATCTAAATTAAAATTTTATCCTATCGTTTCATTCTCTTTCTCTTAAAGTTTGTTTGTTCCACCACTAACTTAACTTTTAGCTTGTTTGATAACTTAGAAGATATACTAACATAAACAAGAAGAAGTATTTAAAGTAACTTATTTTAAGAGTTTGTAACTTATTAACTATAAACTATTTTAACTATATTTTAATATTTCTTTTTTATTTTTAATTTCTTTTACTTGTTATTATCCATAATTATACACAATTAAATTAAAGATAAACTAGATGTATGATTCTAAATTGAATTTGATTAATATGGTGGGTCGGACTCCCAAATATGTATTTAAAAAGTTTAAATTTATTAAAGTTTATTTGTCTCTTAACTCAAGTGGAGCGTTCTTCTAGGCCAAGTGAGATTTAATTTTGATAGCCTTTGTGTGAAGTTTGGCTCAGTAAAATCTTGTGTAAAGGTTCCTAAACCATCTATTTTTACTATATTGTCAAATGCAACATTTTTCATACGTGGAAGATAGTCTTAGTAGATAGTTTAGTCACATAGAGTCTACTTAGACTTGGATTGTCTGGAAAATTAGTCTAATTGACATTCTAGTTCAATAATGAAAAAACATTGTTTATACGTCTTTCTTGGTAATCTACACACATTTTATAGAAGTTAACTATATATTTTTTATTGTATAAATATAATCTTGATGAACAACCTATGTTAACTGAGTTGAAAAACTATTGAATTGATAGTTCATTGAAAGAGAAATCTTGAACTGTAATCTCTATGCACTAGCTTCATTAACACTTTGATTGACCACCATTAGTGTAAAAATTGGACTTTACAGTTCATTTTAATGATAATTTTAGAGTCACCATAAAAATGACACAATGGCAGTTTTGTAAAGAAATGTAACTTTTTGACAACAGTTGGCTCCAAATTATTGTTAAAAGTCAAATAATTGACAAATGACAAAGATTCCTTAGGTGACCATCGTTAAAAGTCAAAAAATTGAGAAACCACGATGATTTTTTGTAGAATTGTTGTTGTTTTCCCTGTCTATACCCCAAAGTGGTGAAATTTGTGCATGTGCATCTTTTTCTTCTCTGTTTTCATTCTCTTCTATCTCCTGCTGAACTTTAAAGCTCGCTGCCACCATGGCCACTAGTTGTCGTGCCCTTTGTCAGTGTTTGTGCTGCCTTCGCTTATGTCCCGTACCACAATTCTTGTAGTTGTCCCTACCACCACCCCTACCATCGCGCTTTGTTCTAACGGTACCGTTAAAAAGAAATTGGTCTCCTTTTGAAGTGACACACATTTTGAATACGAAACATGACAATCATTGAAGAATATTATATAACTAATTATGATAGTTTTTAATGATCGTCATACTAAAAACGTCATCATATACACGTTTTTTCTATAATGTCACTATTTACCTTTCTTAAAATATCAATGAGAATTCAAATCTAACGCCAATCAAATCACACTCGACCTCACCTCTATCACCACCCACAAATTATTCTTTGCTTCGATTTGTATATTGCTTTTTTGCTTAGGTTAGGCAATAGAGAAGAACTTATATTTTTTCTATAATTTTCATATCCTCTCGTCATACTTGTAATTGTATAAAGAACTCTTATGTTGTAGAAAAAAAATGGCGATTAAAGGATACCTAGAAAAAGTAGAAGTAACTTCATGAAAATAATATTTGTGTTATATATCTTAAGGGTAGGCAAAATGAATAAGTGTAAGTGACTTTGTTAACTTGTTATAAATTATAAGTGATAGAAAGAATACTTATAATCATCAATTAGTTGAATCCTTTACAATTTCTATAAAAAGAACTGGAGTTAACTTAGTACTAAGGTGAATTAATAAAAAATTTAAAGTATTTCATTCCCCATTTATCCTACTTGTACTTAATTTTGGTTGTCTTTCACAAGTATTTTATGTTGGTTCTCTTTCACAAGTATTTTATGGAAACTTTGTTGAAACCTTTTTTAACCGTCAAACAATATGCTCTAGACCATATGATCATTATCAAGAAAAGTTTGCAAGATAACTTCTTCTATTTATTCCACTTCTACTACATGTACCTATGATTTCTTTTATTGATTAAACAATATTCTCTTTTCTTATTAGGTTATTTACTAATATGTTTGCACTTGATATTTTGTTGAGAAGGAGATGTAGTTCGACATTGTACAAGATAATCAGGCTCTAAAGATGGATTTTTTGGGGCCTTTTGGAAAAGCTGTTGAAGGAGTGATTGATTTTGTGTGGAAACATGGTGTTCGACACGTGACTTACATGGTCCATTACAAGAAAAATGTTCTTGAACTGAATGATAGTGTAAGAAATCTTGGATTTGAAAAAGAGAGAATAGATCATCAACGTAATGAGGCTGAGAAAAATCTAAACAACATTGAAGGTAAGGTTAATAAATGGGTTCAAAAGGTGAGTGAAATTGAGACTATAGCGGAGGTGTTTGAGAATGATGCTGGTCACAAAAGGGCCCGGTCGCCCAACTGTTTTGTTTTTCCATACTTGTGGAATAGACACAAGTTAGGCAGACAAGCAAAGAAGTTAGAAATGGATGTTAAAACACTAATTGATGATTGCCCCAAGCTTGATGAAGTTTCCTATAGGCCAAAAATAACAACTAATGATGCCACATTGTCTAATTCTGGATTTATAGAATTTGGTTCTACAAAATCAACAATGGAAAAAGTAATGAGACAACTTGAGGATTCAACTGTGAGAATGATAGGATTGTATGGGCCAGGGGGTGTGGGTAAGAGCACTTTAGTCAAAGAAATTGCAAGGAAAGCTAAAGATAAAATGTTGTTTGATGTGGTGGTTAAAGTGGAAATAACAGCCAATCCCAATCTACAGAAGGTCCAGGAAGAAATTGCTTATGTGTTAGGATTGAAATTGGAAGGAGAAGGTGAAAATGTCAGAGCTGATTGTCTACGAAGGAGGTTAAAGAAAGAAAAAGGGATCACCCTTTTAATCTTGGATGACATTTGGGAAAAATTAGACCTGAACAAGTTAGGGATTCCACTTGATGATGAGGAAGATGATGATGATTTAAGAAGTGATAAGAAGGATCCTAGTGGCAAAGATGATAATAAGGATCCTAGAGGCAAAGTGTTGAAAAGAGAAAAAGTTCTTGGTGGTTACAAGGGGTGCAAAATTTTGCTAACTTCACGGGATAAAAAAGTATTGTGTGATGAAATGGATATAAAGTCGACTTTTTGTGTAAAAGAATTAGATGAAAGCGATGCTTTGAGGTTGTTTCAAGAGTTGGCTGGAATACATGATAAAATGTCTGACTCTAAACAAGAAATTGTGAAGAAGTATTGTGCAGGGTTGCCCATGGCAATAGTTACAGTTGCAAGGGCATTAAGAAACAAAAGTGAGTCAGTATGGGAATCTGCACTAGAAAAACTTAAAAAGCAAGAATTGGTTGGAGTGCAAACATCTATGGATATTTCAGTGAAAATGAGTTATGACCATCTAGAAAATGAGGAGATAAAGTCCATATTCTTACTTTGTGCTCAAATGGGCCATCAACCACTAATTGAGGACTTAGTGAAGTATTGTTTTGGTTTGGGTATACTTGAAGGGGTCTCCTCGCTTTGGGAAGCTCGGGATAGAATTAAGAAATCAATCCAAAAGCTAAAAGACTCGGGCTTGTTGTTGGACGGAAGTTCCAATAACCATTTTAATATGCATGACATGGTTCGAGATGCTGCTTTATCTGTAGCACACAAGGATCACAATATTTTTGCTTTGAGGAATGGTAAACTAGATGAATGGCCCGAACTCGAAAACTGCACTTCTCTTTCTATATGCAACAGTGATGTCATTGATGGGCTTCCTCAAGTCATAAATTGTCCTCAACTTAAATTTTTCCAAATAGACACTAATGATCCATCTTTGGAAATACCTGAGGGTTGTTTTAGAAGAATGAGAAATTTGAGAGTTTTAATATTGACTGGTTTTCATTTATCAAACTTACCTTATTCAATTGAATGCCTATCAAAGCTCAGAATGCTTTGTTTGGAGCGATGTGCTTTACATTGCAACTTATCTATTGTAAGAAAGTTGAAAAAATTAAGAATTGTCAGCTTCTCTGGATCTCAACTTAAAAATTTGCCATCTGAGTTACAATTGTTGGATAAGTTACGACTCTTAGACATCAGCGCTTGTTCCGAATTGGAGACTATTCCGCCTAATCTTATATCAAGTTTGACATGCTTGGAAGAGTTGTATATAAGAAAAAGCTTGATCAAAATGTTGGTGGAAGGAGAGACATACAAAGGTGAAGATTCATTTCTTTCTGAGCTAAAGAATTTGCATCAGTTGAAAGGGGTGGATATAAGCATCCCGTGTGTTTCAGTTTTGCCCAATCATTTGTTCTCTGATAAGTTAGAATATTACAAGATTGTGATTGGGGACATGGAAATGTTTTCTGATGGAGAATTAGGCATGCCCAATAATTATGAAGCATATTATAGAGTTTTGGCATTGCAACTGAAGGATGACACTGACATTCACTCCCTGGAAGGCATAAAATTGTTGTTTAAAACAGTACAAAGTTTGTTGGTGGGAAAGATGGATGGTGTTCAAAAATTTGTTAATGAGTTGAATATAGACGGATTTCCATATTTAAAACACTTATCCATCATAAACAACAATGACATCAAATATATCAATTCAGCAGAATTGTCTAACTGTGTGAATGTTTTTCCCAATTTGGAATCTTTATGCCTCTATGATGCGGAGAACTTAGAGATGATATGTTATGGTCCAGTTACAGTTGCATCATTTGCCAAATTAAAAACCATCAAAGTTGATATGTGTTACCAATTAAAGAATCTCTACTCCTTTGACACGGTCGAATTTTCTACTAGTGTAGAAAGAAGTGAGATTTCTGAATGTAATTCTTACATGGATAAATTTCTTGCTAATCTAGAAACAATTGAGGTTTCTGAATGTAAATCTTTGAAAGAGATCCTTCAAATACCACTACATTATGGTAGGGTTGAGTTTCTTAAGTTGCACACCTTGACACTCCAATCCTTACCATCATTTACATGTTTTTATACTGAAGTGGAGAGGTGTTGCTGGCCACATCTGATAGAGCCTCAAACTATGGATAGAGGTCACAAAGAAATTACTAGCGAAAAAGATAAGCAACGGAACAAGATGACTCCTCTTTTTGGTGAAATGGTATGATATTACATACTTTTCCTATAATATTAAATAATTTTATTAGTTATATTAATCGTTTGTATGTGTTTGTAGGTTGAAACTCCAAACTTAGAGAGCTTGAATTTATCGTCACTCAACATCCATAAGATATGGAGTGACCAACACTTGTCGAATTTCTGCTTTCAAAACTTGATAAAATTAGTTGTGAAAGATTGTTACAAATTGACATATCTATGTTCGTTGTATGTGGCTAGCAGTTTGAAGAAGTTGAAAAGCCTTGTCATAAGCGAGTGTCATAATATGAAGAAAATTTTGAAGGTTGAAGAAAATAGTGCAGACGAGGTGTGTGTTGGTGTAACTAAGTAATTATTTATAGTTAACTTAATATTATGTTTATGGTTCTTGATCATACTCTACTTTGCGTATTTTCATTTAGCCACTATATATAATAGTTTGTTTTCATCAAAATGCAGGTCTACGTCTTCCCTAAGTTGGAGGAAATCCACCTTAGCAAAATGAATAGTTTAACAGATATATGGCAAACTAAAGTGAGCGTAGATTCCTTTTCCAGTCTCATTTCTGTGAATATTAAAGAATGCAATAAACTAGACAAGATTTTTCCGCTTCATATGGAAGGTTGGTTTGAAAGTTTGGACAACTTGAAAGTTTCTGATTGTAAGTCGGTGGAAGTGATTTTTGAAATCGGTGATTCTCAAGAAAAAGATGCATCTAGTGGGATAGACACAAATTTGCAGGTTATTCTTCTTGATTATCTCCCAAAGTTAAAGCAGTTATGGAGCAGAGATCCTAATGGAATTCTTAACTTTAAAAAACTGCGAACTATTGAAGTTGGTAGATGTAATGAATTGAGGAATTTATTTCCAGTTGTTGTGGCCAAAGATGTTTTAAAGCTTGAACGCATGTCAGTATTGAATTGTAAGAAAATGATAGAAATTGTTGCAAGTCAATACGCATCAGAAGCTGACAATGATCCATTAGTGTTTTCAGAATTAACCTATCTGAGATTATATCAACTATCAAATATCAAGCACTTTTATAAAGGAAAACATCCTATAAAGTGCCCGAAGTTAAAGGAGTTGACTGTTTGCGGATGTCAGAAGCTTAAAACATTCCTGGAAGAAACCGGCAATTCAACAAATGAAGAAAAATATTTTTTATTAGCCAAAGAGGTAAGTAATGTTTCATTTTTGTCATATTTATAGAAAAATATGTTTAGTCAATTTTTTATGATACGTTTGATAGGAATAAAATTAAAAAATAAACATAAAAATAAAAAGAATGTGTGAAGTAAAATAAAAAATAAAACGGTTTGGATTGGAGAAAAGATAAATTAAATCAAATTATGTTTTTTAAGATTATTATTTTTTAAATAAAGGAACCTTATTCCATTTTTATTGTCAAATTTTATTCATAATAATATTGCTTATTATTATAATTACTGTTATTATTATTATTATCATTAAAATTTTAATTTTTAGTATTATTAAAACTATTTCAGTTACTATTATTATTTTTTCTTCAATTTTGCTTAGAATTTAAATGATCTTTGATTAAGTATAAATTAATTTACATTAAAATTATGAAAGTGCAGGTGAGAGTAAAAGAGAGTGAAACAGGAAGGATAGAGAGAATTAAATATCTTCTTCTGGAATGTCCAACGTGGAGAAGTAAAAAAGTTTATTAATAATAACAATGAAAAAGTTTAAAGTTTAATTAAGTTTAAAATAAACTTGTATTGAATTTTTTTGTTATATTAAGTACCTTATCCTTTGATTTTACTATCAATTAGTTATAGTAATTCTTATTTCTTTATTTAATTTAATTTACCTTTCAATTGACTTCTTCCATTTTTAATTTCAAAATTTCTCCATTAAATCAACTTTAGAGAGATGATATCTAAATTAATCAATGAATTAAAAAGGAAAACATGAAAATAACTATCACATCTTGTGGACAAAAAAGATATTTAGATAAAAAAAAATATTGAATAAAATGAAAATTTTAAATTATTCAAATTTATTAAAAGTTTAATTTTTCCCTTTTTCATGTACATAAAAGTTAAATAACTAAAAGTTTAAATTTTCTTGTGCTGATTGTGTGAGAGATTTGTGGTTGAGTCTTTTGCATGAATGCATATACATCATTATGTTATTTCTTTCTTAGGGTAGTTAATATCTCCCTTAGGACATTCAGGTCAAGGAACAAACAACCAAACATAAAGAAATATCATATTGTTCATAAAAGTTAAGAATGCCTAAAATCAAACAATTTGAAGGGGGTGCTGGAGCCATTTAATTCGTTCTTTATAGTATTTTTCTTTATTGTTTAGGTATTGCCAAACTTGGAGTACATGGAAATTGACTTCAAGGAAGCACAAAAGTTGTTACCAAAGTACCAAATGCACTGTCTAAAAGAGCTTAGTTTGAATTCAGTCAAAGGTGTTGATCTTCTCTACCAGTTTCCTTACAAAATGCCAAATCTAGAAAAGTTAAAATTGGATTTCACTTGGCGTAAAGAGTTAGAGACAAGAGCAAACATTCCACCAGAAAAAGGATTGGGGATGGTATTACAACCGAAGGAATTAGTTTTGTTGTACCTAGGGGTAAAGGATCTAGGATTGGGACGAGTTCCATTTATACGAAGACTGGAGCTTTTCAGCTTAGTATGTTGCAATCAATTAAAGAATTTAGGTCCTCCCTCTGTATCATTGACTTACTTGACATGTTTGGAACTGAAGAATTGTGAGGGTTTAAAGAACTTAATGGCATCCTCCACGGCCAAAAGCATGATTCAACTCAAGATCCTGAAGGTAATCGGCTGTAATAAACTAGAGGAAATAGTAAGCAATGAGGGAAGCAAAGAAGGAGAAGTGATGAAAATTGTATTCAGCAAATTGATTTCTGTAGAACTTGTGGGGCTAAAGAAGATGAGAAGTTTTTGCAATTACAAGGAGTGTGAATTTGAATTCCCATCACTGGAAATATTGATTGTAAGAGAATGTCTGAAAATGGAGAGGTTCAGTGAGGGAGGGTCAATAACACCAAAGTTAAAAAATGTATTTGGTGTGGAAGGAGATGAAAAAGCCAAATGGCACTGGGAAGGGGACTTGAATGCCACCATACAAAAAGTTTTCAATGATAAGGTACTTACTCACTTTTTCATTTATTTAATATTATTTCTCCTAGTTTAATACTTTTAATAATTTCACTTTTATATATATATATATATATATATATATATATATATATATTATTGTTATGACTATGAGTACTTTTAAATTAATAAACGTATTTTAGATATATAACTATTTAAATAAAATTATAGTATTACATAATGCTTGTCTAAAAATATATAAATAGTATTATTATTTAGTATATTATATTAATAGTTATGTTAAGTTAATGAGTATATTAAATTTTATTGATATTTACATAGTACTTTGATAATTTTAATTTATATAACATTTCTACTGTTATTAGTACCAATAAATATATCATTAATAAAAAAATATATTTTTAACCTTTTTATTTCTCTTTTAACTTTGTGGGAGATAAAAAAATTATCGTTAAGGGTTAAGTTTAAAAATAAAAAATAAGTAATTTAATTTATTTGTTAAAGTTGGAGAACTAAATGAATAAGTTGCCTGTGTTTTACAGGTCACTTTGGCATACACTGTGTATCTAAGTCTTTACGATGATACTGAATATGTTGAGCAACTATGGCATATCCGACACTCGGTGCAGCAAAACAACTTTGGATATTTGAAAAGGTTGAGTGCATGGAGATGTGATAGTCTAGTGCATGTAATTCCATCTCATTTGCTTTCTTGCTTTCACAATTTGGAACAGTTAGATGTATTCAGTTGTAGGAAAGCACAGGTCATATTTAATATCAATGATGAGAACAGACTGACAAAAGCTTCGGCAGTCCGTTTGAAAAGATTGTCTTTAAATGATCTACCAAAACTGGAGCATGTATGGGACAAGGATCCGGAGGGAATTATTGGCCTTCAAGTGCTAAAAGAAATGTGCGTTGAATATTGTGAGTCTCTTAAAAGTTTGTTTCCAGCATCGGTGGCCAAAGATCTTATCACACTTCAAGTGCTTGAGGTTATACGTTGCAAGGAATTGGCAGATATATTTAAGAAGGATGAAAAGGGTGAAGAAGGAGAAGAAACACAAGAGTCTCTGTTTCCTCGTCTCACCTCATTCACGCTACAACATGTGCCACGCCTCAAATACTCTATCCACGGCTCCAAAGACGAGGTAATTCTCACAACTTTTGCCTCGAAAGGACATTAATATATATATTGTTTATTTCAATTTTATAAAATATTTTTTTTCTATATTTATAGTTTGATTGAATTAAAAAAAAAAAAAAAAAACTTTTTTAAATTCATCATTTCTCATATCCAATAAGTACCAATTTTTTCTTCTATTTCAAACTCCGTTTCTATTGAAAAATGTGATTAACCATATTATTTAGTATTTAAAATATTAATTAAATAATTTTTAATATAAAAATTAAAATCAAAATAAATAAAACATAATATTGATATTATCTAATATTCAATGTAAAAAATATTTATTTATTTTTAATATAAAAAAATTATAATTATAAAAATATTAAATAAAAATATCAAATAACAATTAAATAAAGGTAAAATAAATATATAAAAAAATAAAAATGATGAAATATATGTAAAAATAAATAACAAAATTAAGTACCAAAGAGAAATTAATATAAATTTTGTAGTAAAGGTTTATAAAATCAGAGATAAGTATTCGAACAGTTTGGATACGTACATAGTGTTTTACTAGTATTCACCTTCACCTCATACCCAATCAATTTAAAAAATAGAGTATTACTAATATTCATATCTCTACTCAATTAATAGGAAAACTTTTCATCAAAATTAAGACAGGTTCGACGATACCAAAAAGATAAATTTATTTGTCATGCCTAATTTAAAAAACATGAATAAAACAGTGTTAAACTACTAATAAATGTATAAACATGTTATGGAATTTATGAAAAAATAATTAAAAATATTATTTTATAGGAGAAATATTGGTGAATCTATCTAGATATTGATTCTCTAGTTTCTTTAGAGTGATATTATACTTATATAAATTATATAAATTAATATCTTCTATAACTTCTTATAAAATGTAAATTTAATCCATTTAATTTTTTTAATATTAAAAAATATTATATAGCTTAATTTTAAGGTATTATTAGATAACATATCTATAAAAAATTAAATTATATGAAATTTGATATACATTCTCACTATCATAATATGAACAAATCAAATGACTGAATTGATTGAGTTTGTGTTTTATAATAAGTCATTAAAAATGTAATGTAATTGTCTTTTACGCTTAACGTATATAGCTTAACGTAAATACATTCTTTCTTACCAAAATTTTAACACCTCTTTGGTTGGATTCTTTATTGTAATCTTTCAATGTACTTCACATGAAATCAAGGATGGTGATGTGATTGATGATTGATTACAAAATGTTTATCTTTTAAAAGAAAAGAAAATAGAAGAGTAAGTTTTATTTAAGTGAATTTTTTTTTGATAAATTAGAACTTTTATATTAGATACAAAGTTTATTAGATATTTTGTTTTAGTTCTAAATTATAAAAGATATTTTTTAATACTCAATGAATTAAATAACAAGTTGTGGATGATCAAACCACAACAAGCATTATGCATAAAAACTAAATAATAACATTGAATGGAAATACATATATAAATATTATGAAGAATTAGTTCAGTAAAATCTTGATCAAAGGTTCTTAGACTGTCTAATTAGTCCTAGGCTGTCAAGTGTTAATATGTAGCAGATGCTTTCAATAGATTGTCTAATCTCTTATTTTCTATTGAGACCTTAATCGTCTAGCGGAATTGTCTAAATTCTAGTCTATTTTGTAATGATAAACACCATTCACGTGTCTTTCTCATTAAACTCAGGTGTGTTTCACGTGTCTCAATTATAACGGTATTTGCTCTATAAATAGAACGTTGTAACTTCAGTAAAAAGTAACTAAGGGTTGAAACATTTGAGTTGCATTTGAGAGAGATTTGTTGATAAAGAAACTGTTGAGTTGTAATATATAAAATTCTAGTGAATTCTCCCGTGTATGTAGGTTGAAGTTTGTTAACACTTCAATCGAACCATGTTAATGTATGTGTGATTTTCTCTTGTTCCTCTATTTGCCTTCTACTTTCTAGCACTACAATTTTCACTGTTATGATTTTCTGTTTGTGTGGTAGACGCTATGAGTGAATTTGTTTTTGTTAATTCCTAACAAACTAGTCCAGTGAGCATGGAACGAACATGTGAGTGGTCAAATCCTATAATGTTAGGATTCCTTGTATCAAAAGTCTTCCTGAAAAGGGTTTTCAAGTAAGCATGTCCCATTATAACAAAAAATGGTCGTTCAAGTGGGCCATCACTGTTACTTGACAAAAAGAACCAATGTGTAGGAAACTCACACTTGAAGAGAAGATTGTTAGGATTCCTAGTATGAGTTTGGCCTCACATTGAGTAGGAATGAACCTTAAGATTAGTATATAAGGAAGTAGACTCACATACCCATTGCGCTAAAGTTTTTGGTTGGAAGTATCGAATCATGGTTCAATGGTGCAATTTTCCTTAAAAAATCACGACAAATGATGCAATGAATGTGGAACATGAAGACTAAGTCCAAGGAAAAGCTTGGCTTAGCTAAGTTGAAGACGCAAGGCATGTTTGGTAGTGATAGAATTGAACAGTTGAGATTTTGTGAACATTGTGTCTAAGGGAACTCTTGATTACATTTTAATGTAGGACAATGCATCCATACTGACCTGTGGGGACCTTCTTCAACTCCACCATATTCTACTGCCAATATTTCTTGTTTATAGTGGATGATTACTCAAGAAAGTTATAAATCTATCCTCAGAAGAAAAAAGACAAAGCCTTTGAGAATTTCAAGAGCTGGAAGTGTCTAGTGGAGAACTAGTCTAGTAAGACGGTTAAGTGCTTCAGAATTGATAACGGTCTTGAATTCTATTAATAATTGGTCAACACATTTTGTAAGGAGAACGATATTGCAAGACATATGATGGCCTAGCTGAGAGATTCAATAAGACCATTTTAGAAAGAGTGAGATGCATGTTATTATGTGTTGGAGTTCCAAATGTGTTTTTGGGTTAAAGCTGCTACTATTTCTACCTACCTAATAAACAAATATCCTTCAGCAACGCTGGAGATAAGGGCTCGTAAGAAAATATAGTGAGGACATTCCCCCAACTTGGAACACTTGAGAATCTTTGATGTGTTGTGTATGCACATAAGACAAGGGAAACTAGATGTGTATATTGTTAAGTGTACGTTTCTAGGGTATTTAGATGGTGTTAAAGGATATAATCTATTGTGACTAGAGTCAAGATTGAAGAAATGTATGATGTCATCTTCAATGAACCTGATATGACTTATAACCTAATAGTTCCAGAATGTGAGCCTAGGAATAGCTCTGGTGGTGAAAAGGTTGACATTGAGGTGGAGTCTAGCAAAGAAGCATATGATTTCCTATAAGATGATGTGTTAAGACAATCTTGTAGATGATAGAAAAGAAGCTTATGATGAAAACGAATGATTCAATGATTACATGCTCGCTAGAAATAGAGCAATGAGAAGAGAAAGCGGCACCACACGAAATGCAAATGAAAATCAATGAGAAGATAAAGCGGCACCACGCGAAATGAACCTCACAACGTAAAACATGAGAAGGCAGCGAGGCTCGATGAAGGAGAGTCTAAGAGAAAAATATTGACCAAGAGTTAAAATTCCTAATTTTTACTCGAGGGACATACTACATCGGTTGGGAGCTCCCAACAAACGTAGTATCTGGCCAAATTTTACCCAATATTTCCTAAAATTCACTCACTCGTCACAAGAAAGATATTACGTTTGTTGGAAAGTCACAATTGATGTAATATGGGCTACATACTATGTTGGTTGGGACCTTTCAACCGACGTAGTATCTTCAGTGTCATTACAAAATTTTTAAATTTTGAATTTTTATTTTTTCAGTCTTTTCTATATCGGTTATTAATGACAATCGACGTAATATAAGTTACATACTACATCGGTTGGGCCCTTCCAACCGACGTAGTATGTTTAGCACCATTACAAAGTTTTCAAATTTTTAATTTTTTTATTTTTCAGTGTTTTCTATGTCGATTATAAATGACAATTGACGTAAAATATGATATATTACGTCGGAGTTGAAGTAACTGAGTTAATATATCTTCAAATATTTATAAAAAACCACCATATTTTTATATAAGTTTTGTATTAACCGACGTACTATCATATCATAAAATGCGTTTGTGTTGTAAATTGTACGCGCAGGACAGTTTTCAATCACTTTAATCTCTTGACATATGCTCAAGACGAAGATATCAACCCTATATAAATGGTTATGCATGTACTAGCATCACAATAAGAAACCTCGATAATATCACCCTAATAATTACCTTTTTCAATAACAAATCTGGGTAATTATTCTATTAAAGAGAATGTATCTACTAATAAATATAAATGATATATGAATATGGACTATTAACTAACTTTCATTCACATCATTTGGAAAGAAAAAAATCATAAAGCAATTAAGAGTTTAAAAATAGGAGCCAAATCCATAATTATAGTTAAATGAATATAGATAAGGTTCCTCCATATAGAGGATATATACATTAAATGCTCTATTTTACATCTTCATACTTCTTGACTAAAAAGGAGGTTTACATAATCGTTATGCTTTACGAGTTATGTATCCTAAAACTTTAAGTTTGGAAACTTACTAATAAGATTCAAGACTCAAGATAATTTGGGAAACTTTCGAAAAACTTATTTAAATAGTTTGGAAGTGTTAGAATTATGCTACATTGCTCATTTTAAATATTTTTAGTTCTCTTGCAAATCTTATCAGCACATCTTGAAAGGAAATTTAATTCTTCAATTTCTTTTCATAATGAGGTTACCTGTTAATTAATTAAGAATTTTTTGTATCCTCGTTTTTATTTAGTTTATTATAATGATTTTTTATTTTTTTCTTCTTATTTTCATGTTTTCATCATATTATGAAAATATGTATTCCCAAAAGTTAACAGTTTAAACAAATTTGGATGTGAGGAAAATAAAAGTTAAGTGTAATTTGTTTTGCAGGAGAGTATATCAAATTTGAGTGAGAGACATAAACAAGAGTTATGTCTTGGCTCACAGCCCATCCCAAACTCCTGCTTCAGTCTCTTAGATTCTCTGACTATGGATGGTTGCCACTTTTTATCAGATGTACTTCTACCACTCAATTTACTTCCTTTCTTAACTAACTTGGAAATGTTGGAAGTTCGAAACTGTGATTCTGTCAAAGCCATATTTGATGTCAAATGTAGAACACAAGACACACTAATTACTTTTCCTCTGAAGAAATTAACTTTCTCCAACTTGTCAAATCTGGAGAATGTTTGGAATGAAGATCCTCATGGAATTCTAAGCATGCACCATCTACAACAAGTACGTGTTAAGAAATGTGAAGGCCTTACAAGTGTGTTTCCAGCATCAGTAGCCAGAGATGTTGTGGAACTTGAAAATCTAGAGGTGGAAGATTGTACGGGATTGATAACTATTGTAGCAGAGGACAAAACAAGTCCAAGTGTAGAGGTTATGTTTCCCTGCCTCTGTGTGAGATCATTGAAATTACGGGGTTTGCCAAAATTCAAGTATTTTTACTACTCTATCAAATCTGACATTTATACGCATCTGGAATCACATGCTGAGAATGAAGTGGGTACTGAAAAGGTACCTACTATTTTTTTACCACTTCCTCCTTCACTGCAAATTAAATATGAAATCAACAGTTTCTTTAGTTGTTTGTCATTGTTCAATATGAATAGTACGAAATACTGTGAAAATTGAAGTATGAAATTTCACGTATAATGAATGCATGACGTAGTTAATTTGCCACCGATTATAACTTATCAGGAATCTTCCAGCATGAAAGGTTCTTTATGTGATTGTATACAAAAGATATGGATCTCTAATTATCATAACCTGCTTTTGCTTGTGCTTTTTCCTCAGTTATTCAAGTGTTTGATACTGGGGCAAAATGGAGTAGAGATGATTTTGGGAGGAGAATTTCAGAGAAACCTCTTACACAGCTTAAAAGTTCTCACTCTCTGCTTTCATATTGAGTGTGATGAATTTCCGGAGTATCGATTTCTACAACAGCTCCCAAATGTAAAGAAGCTTGTGGTGTATAACAGTTCCTTCAAGGTGATTTTCTGCCTTCAACAACCCGATAATAATGAACATCTATTACAGATTAAAGAATTACGCTTGGAGTCCCTCCAAGAGTTGGTTTCCATTGGGTTAGAGAACTCTTGGACCGAGAGCTTTGTCAGAAATCTAGAAACCTTTGAAGTCATTAATTGTTCCTCTTTAGAAAACTTGGTAACATGCAGAGTGTTTTTCTCCAATCTGACATGTTTGAAAGTACAATGGTGTCGTAGCTTATCATATTTGTTCACATCCTCAACTGCCAGAAGTTTGAATCAACTCCAAAGAATGGAGATAAAAGAGTGTGAATCAATTAAAGAGATAGTGGCTAAGGAGGAATCAGATGAGGATGAGATAATATTTCCACAGCTCAGTTGTTTGAATCTTTACTATTTAAGGAGGATAAAAAGGTTCTACAGAGGGAGTTTAAGTTTTCCATTGTTGGAGGAATTGTCAATAGCATATTGCCACAAGATGGTAACTTTATGTGCAGGTACCCTAGAAGCACCCAAGTTGTCTCAAGTAACAATTAATGAAGAAGAGGACATTCCATTAAAAACTGATGTCAACTCTACTATATTGGTGGAATTTGTGAAAGAGGTATGCATTTAATCTTTTTAATTAAACATTGTCATGATACATGTCATTTGAATTCATGACTTTGCCTTCTAAATAACTCCCAAATTAGAAATGTTAAATTATTTTTATTTTCCTTTCTATATAACGTCAAATGTTAAATTATTTTTATTTTCCTTTCTATATAACGTCAAAAGTTATTATAAGTCAAGCTCTCATTCAAGTCTATGCAGCTCTCATTCAAGTCTATGCCACCCTGATATATTAATTTTAATTTTGAATAACAATTTACTGCCTCTGATAAAATTTCGACAAATGTGTTTTTAATAAAGTGCAACCAAGGCATATATAGAAAAAAAGAGTTAATAATAGTTTATCTTAGCAGTAAAGCAAAAGCTATATTATTATTCAATCATAATCATAATTTTTTACAGTAAAATTATTATTATTTTAAATTATTATCTTAAGAATCATGTTTACTATTAGCAGAAAAATAAGAAATTGTTATACCTTTTCACTACTATTAGTTTATTTTATTTTATGAAAGAAATGATTTTTTATATTTTTCTTATATTTATATTTTATATTTTTTGCTAAAAGTATTTATGAAAGAATAGTTGGCAGTATATAATTTAGTAAATACATAAAGTTGTTTTTAAAGTTTATAAAGTTGATTACTTTTCATATTTTTGAACTACTAGGAGTAATTTTAATTTTTACAATTTTCTCTGAAACTTCTAACTAAAATTGACACTCTATATTTATAATTTGAACTCACGATTATACTCTGTATTTACAATTTCATTAATAATTATAATGAAAATTTTGGAAATAATTAAAAGTATTATACTTAAATAATGTAAAATAAAAATAAAAAATAAAGAAAGCAAAGTGTTTGTCATGAATGAGGATATATGACATTAGAGTGAAATGATAATATATTAAATGTGGTAGGTACTACATTAATGCTATTCACAATCTACTAATTTCTATTGATTGTTGAGGATAGTCATACTCTATTCTGACTAGGACTCGGTTGAACACGCTCAACCAAAAAATTATATATGAAGATGAAAGGAAAAAATAACATTGTTTAAAATAATAATAATAATAAATTATAAATTTTCAAATTCATAAAAGTTACTTTTCTTTTTTGTAAATATTTTAACTATTGTCTCAAATAAGTTAGCAGTTGAACCAATTTTTATGTTACGATAGCTAAACAGAATTATAGTAATTTTCATGTAAATTACGAAACGTGATTCCGTAAATAATTCTTTTATATATTGTCAACCCATTTATTTTTAATAAAACTAGTGGTATATTTCATATCTGTAACGTACTAATATAAAAAAGAGTTCGATTCTTGTTAACTCTTGCAATAGATAATTAATTTCATATTCTTATTTGTTCTTATGCATGTGCAGGCGCTAAGGGAATCACTGGTTGATCTCAAGAGTAGCCCAGGACTAGAAGAAATATGGCATAGCTCACTGCATATTCCCGACTTCTCTTTCAGTAACTTGGCCACATTGAATGTGTACCGATGTCAGTTTTTATCAGATGCAGTGCTACCATTCCATTTATTTCCTTTATTTCTCAAATTGGAAACATTGGTAGTTAAAAACTGTGATTATGTGAAAACCATATTTGATGTCAAATCTACAACACAAGGCCCATTAATTACTTTTCCTATGAAGAAATTGATTTTATCCAACCTGCCAAATTTGGAGAATGTTTGGAACGAAGATCCTCATGGAATTCTAAGCATGCACCATCTACAAGAAGTACATGTTAAGATATGTAAAGGCCTTAAAAGTGTGTTTCCACAATCAGTGGCGAAAGATATTGTGGAACTTGAAAATCTAGTGGTGGAATACTGTGAGGGATTGATGACTATTGTTGCAGAGGATCATACTCATCCAAGTCTAGAGTTTCCCTGTCCCTGTGTGAGATCAGTGAAATTAAGGAATTTGCCAAACTTCAAGTGTTTTTACTACTCTGTCAAGTCTGACATTCATACGCATCTGGAATCGCACACCGAAGATCAACTCCGTACTGAAAAGGTAGCATTGTTACAACACTTTCTCCTTGTTTCGTAAAAGGATCAGTGTCTACAAATTGAATATTGCAGAGTGTATGTACATACATATATAATGTCACAGGAGAGTTTACTTTGAGAAGATAAAATTACACTTTCCATCTTAAATTTTAAACACAATCAATTTATTTTTTCGTGAACAAAACAGAAATTTTGTTCAGGCACATGCGGTATCTCGATCTCCACCTCAGTAGTAGATAGTGTGGTTCATTTCTTTTTCCGATTTGTAGGCAAACAGTTTCCTTTTTGAAATTCACATTTTTGCACGTAGTTTATTGAAATAGTAATTTGTCACTGATTATCAGGTATCTTTTGGCATGAAAATTTAAGAGAGCTGTGTCTTTAACAGTTCTAACACCTTTAGCTTGTGTTTGTCTTGGTTATTCTAGTGCCTGATGCTGGGAGAAAATGGTGCGAAGATGATCATGCGAGGAGAATTTGAGAGAAACCTCTTAGACAATTTAAAAACTCTTATTCTCTGCCTTGGTTCGGATGTATTTGGATACGAAATTCCAAAACAGGTTCCGAATATAGAGAAGCTTGTGGTGTGTGTTGGTTCCTTCAAGGAAATGTTCTTGGGTGAAAGTCCTAATGATGTGGATTATAGTGGACTTCTCTTACAACTGAAAGTAATACACTTGGTGTCCCTCCCAGAGTTGGTAGCATGGAGATTGCCTTTCTCCAATTTGACATGTTTGAAAGTACAATGGTGTAGTAGCTTATCATATTTGTTCACATCCTCAACAGCCAGAAGTTTGACTAAGCTCCAAAGAATGGAGATAATAGAGTGTGGATCAATTGAAGAGATAGTGTCTAAGGAGGAATCAGATGAGGATCAGATAATATTTCCGCAACTCAGGTGTTTGAATCTTTGTGATTTATCGAGGCTCAGATGGTTCTACAGAGGGAGTTTAACTTTTCCATTATTGACGGAATTATCAATCTATTATTGCGACGAGATGATAACTTTATGTGCTGGTACTCTGGAGGTAGCCAAATTGTCTCAAGTAACAATTAATTACACACAGCGTTTTCTATTGGAAACTGATCTTGACTCTATTATATTGGAGGAATTTCTAAAAGAGGTACGTGTTTCATTTTTTTATTGAATATATTTAACACATGTATCAGTATTACATACGATGGAAATTGTGTATCGTATTTGGTAGTATTTAATTAGGATGGCTCAATATTAATATTTTATGAGTTTAACTTATTATTAAGTAAGAGAAAAACAAGACAAAATGTGTTTTTTCAAGTGTGTTTTTTCAAGTTAAATTTTTGTACAGAAAAGTTTATCCGGGTAAATTTTAATAACTCCCAAATTGAGACTAAGTAGTTTGTATCCTCGGTCCTTTTTATTTTTTTTAAATAAGGTCAAAAATTACTAAATAAGGCTTTAATTACTGTGATGTTATTACATTTGTTTTCTCAGTAAAATACTTTAAAAATCATATTTAACAGAAATTATGATAAACTGGTGGATTGAAACAATGGTCCCATAATTAAATTAAATTTTACTTAATGTACTCATAATAAATATATGGAACAAATCTCCCAGATTCAGTGGGTTGATACCAGTCATTCTCAAGTTGAGGAAAAAGTGACTATGTTTACATGTTAGGTTACACTAAACAAAACCCTAAAATTATTAATTAAAATAACTCATAAATATAAAGAATCAAACATTTTTATATAATATTTTAACATATGTTTTAGTTTTTTACTGAGAAAACATATTTTAATTAATTTTAAATTCCTATAATTTTTATTTATTAATAAATTGTTAAAATTATATTTATTTTATTTCACGAAAAAATAAACATTAACCGATGCTGTTATGAATGTTAATTTAATGTTTTAATGTATTGTTTTGAATTGTTATATACTTATCATAATGAATATTTATTATCAATCTTATACCATATTTTATAATATTTATATTCAAATTTAAATTAATGTAGAAATAACACGTTTTTAAACAAATATATGATATTTAAAGAAACGTAAAAATAGAGATAAAATACAGTCTGTAATAAAAAAAAAAAAAAAAAAAAAAAAAAAAAAAAAAAAAAA